>Ga0257122_1000501_pt1 | contig 34281 bp, 30 predicted proteins | sample SI106_120metaG_FD_190146 | JGI IMG/M metagenome (GOLD analysis project Ga0257122, IMG submission 190146) | Marine microbial communities from Saanich Inlet, British Columbia, Canada - SI106_120 | ecosystem: Environmental > Aquatic > Marine > Inlet | place: Canada: British Columbia | collected... | reverse complement strand
AATCCTTCGCCCCGAACTCACCGGAGACAGAGAAGCCGAACGCTTTCGCCGCGAAGCCATTGCGTCTGCGCGCCTCGAGCATCCCAATATCATCTACATCACCGACTTCGGAGAAATGGAGTATGGCTCGCTTTATCTGGTGATGGAATATCTCGAGGGTATCGGTCTCGATGAGGTTCTTTCGCGCCAAAGTCGTTTGCCCCTCAGTCGCGCTCTACCTATTCTCGCCCAAGTCGCCGATGCGTTGGACCACGCCCATAAAATGGATGTGGTGCATCGTGACCTCAAACCAGAAAATATCCATCTTACAGAAGTGCGCGGCAAAAAGGACGTCGTCAAACTTCTCGATTTCGGTATTGCTAAAATGGGCCTACCGGAATTTGCTCAATCATTGACGATTCAAGGTCAGGTTTTCGGTACCGCGGAATATATGTCACCTGAACAGGCCACGGGCGAAGGTGTAGACGGTCGTTCGGATATCTACGCGCTCGGTTGTTTGGCGTATGAATTGATCACCGGCGATCCGCCCTTCTTAGGCCCGCCCGTGAAGGTTCTACGCTCTCAAGTCAATGAACCGGCGCCACCGCCGTCGACCAAGCTCACCGATCCGCCATTGCCACCCGCATTGGATGCGATGGTGCTGCGCTGTCTGGCGAAGGCGCCAAAAGATCGTTATCAGAGTGCGTCTGATCTAAGGCGAGACATCCTCAAACTGAGAAGCATTACCTTCAGCGCGCGTGCCGAATCGGCATCCCGTCGCAAGGCATCGAAAACCCTGCCCACAATTTCACCCGAACGCCTGGTTGAAGGTTGGGCGTCTTTAGGGGGCAAAGCGCCAGATTTGGTCATCAACGAAAACTACGAGACCACAACCCATGCGCGGGTTTTCGACGACCGTGTTAAATGGCGCAACAATTTGCAGGATCAACTGCGTAAACTGGCTTTCGAATTGGTACAGGAAGCGTTGGCGCCGAAAGAGACAAGCCAGGCTCTTGAACGTTTGTTGGTTTTGGAAGAAGAGGTCACCTCTCTTACGGGAACCGCCGCACTCGCAGAGCAAAACTTCGATCGCATTCGATTCGATTTTAGCCAGCGAGAAAAGCGTCTGCGCTACGCGCTGATGGATTTGGAACTCGATTCCAATGAACTGCAAGCGGCCACGGATGAGGCAAGCCGCGCGCGTTTGAAAGATCTCGACTATCAAACGGGTGAGCTCATGAAGCGCATCGATGAATTGGACGGCGAACGCTCCACGCAAATCGGCGAACTCGCGGCCCAGGTAAAGACCTACCGGGAGTTAATTCATGACTTGGATAAGGAGGGTGGAGAGATCTATCAAACCCTCCATCGCCAAATCGAAGCCCTCCGCGCCACCGCTTCCAGCGATAAACTGCGGGTCTCCTATGACGAGCTCGATACCATCAGAGGTCGCATGGGCAGCAACCGAAACGCCTAGTATTCTGATTCGGTACTTCGGGGACGGAGGGGGACTTGGGGACTTCTTTAATGCGCTGGATTGCTGAGCGAAACCCGGGGCCCTATTTCTTGGGTGTCTTGTCTAGCTGAACAATCGACTTATTCAAGGCCGCTATAACGGTCGTCGAGCGTTCGCGCTTGAGCTGCTGCTGCAAGATAGCCTTGCTCTCCGTAGTTCTAATCGCACCGAAACTTCGGGCCACCCGATACCGCACATCGATATTCTTATGGTCCAACAAGCTACGGAGCATAGGTAGGGCGCGGTCTTTTGCGAGCGTGGTGTAGGATGCTACCGCCTGTTGAAGATCGATCAGGGCAGGGCCTTTGGCTTTACGCGTGCGTTCGATGACCTGTAACAAAAGCGCTTCTGTTTTCTTGGAGGGAAAGAAACGCAGAAGTGTAATCGCACGATTGCGGGCGAGGCTCGGTTTGGCGGTATCGCTGACGATGTCGCGCAATACCGTGTCGACGTTGGCGCCGAACGATTTGAGGGCCGATGCGCTAGGGATATATTCGATACCGTTGAGATTCTTTTCCACCGCGCGACGATCGATGCCGGTCGGTGCTGGAGGGGCGGCGAAAGCGGTTGATGCCAACAAGGTGACGCTGATTATTGGGATAGATATTTTCATTTTAGCGAGACCTCTAATGACCGACGATCGGGTTGTTCAAGATGGTGCGTACTTGCCCAGAGGAAAGCTCGTTGCCTTCAAATAGCTGGGTATTTTCAGCAGCCCAATACATCAGGTTCTTATCGCTGGTATTGGTATCGGGAATATGGTCTTGGCCACGGCACCAGCTGGCGACCGCATTATACTCGCATGTCATATTGCCCTTGCACGGACAGCCGCAGAGAACCTCTTGGCCATCCTGATTGTAGCCGGGGTTGTATTGGCTTTCCTGGTTGTGAAAGAGACCCAAGAAATGGCCGACTTCGTGCGCCAGCGTGTGGCCGGGGTTATAGCCCCATTGTTCGAAGCAGGCCGTTTGCATGGACATGGCGATTCCCGAATGCGATGTGCCGTGGATTGAAACAGGGCCGGGGATGCCGCCGGAGATGCCCAGGACGACGCCGCCTGTCGAGTTGCTGGTGATCTGTCGAACGAAGTAGATATTGATGCCATTGCCGGTGATCGATTTGGAGGTGGTGAAGAGCTGCGAGAGTTCAGAATTCCCCCCGTTTTCGTCGATATCGATGACATCCAAGCTCGGCGCAGGAAGATCGCTATAGGTTTCGGTGCCGATGGTGAGCCCCGCCGATTGTAAAATGACGGCCATATTCGATCGCACTTTAGCCAGCCAGGAATGGTTGGCAGCGGTGGAGGCGCTCAGCGTCGAGCCAGGGATGCAGGTTCCCGATAGATTGAGGAAGACCCAATTGATATTCAGCGTTCCCTTTTGCGCCAAACCCAATTTCATTTGGATGGAAACAGTAATGGGGAGGCCGAGTTTTGATGCCGCGAGCCTTACGGTATGCACGCCTGTGTTGAGTTTCACGCCGGTGGTATTGGGGACGTAGAGCGTGGAGATTTCCTCTTCGTAATAGTAGCGGATGGGCTGCGAATAAAAGTCGCAGGCGTCGCTGGAGACCAAGAGGGTATCGCCTTTGGGATCGATCAGCTCGGATACAAGCCCAACCTCAGAGGCGTCGCCGATTTCCGTATGAAGCAAAAAGCTGGTGGCGTGGGCCGGAACATCGACACCGAAAAGGTCTCCCGCGTTATAGGTGCCAAGGGTCATCTTCGAGGTGCCCATTGCGGGCAAACAGCCCGTGGCCTTGGGAATGCCTCCGGGCATGATGACGCTCACTTCGCTGCAGAGTAGATTCGGCGTGCAGTTTTCGGCGGCCGCGCAGGCTTCTATACAAAAACCGTTATAACAGTGGTTGCCGCGGCAATCGGCATCAGCGCCGCAATTGCTGCCCACTTCGCCGTTGCCGGCAATTGGGATACAGGCGGTGAGCACGGAATCCAATGTGCCACTTGAATCTTGGTCGTACTTTTCGAGGCCGCAAACGAAATTGGTGGGACAATCGCTGGTGCCTTTGCATTTGGCCGAGCAGATTTTTCTTCCCGGCATACAATATTGCGTCGCGCAGTCTTGTTCGTTAACGCACGATTCGCCCATCTGCGCGCCGGCTAGAGCGATGCATTCCGACGTTGGAAGATCACAATAATGTCCGGGAAGACAGTCACCGTTGCCGAGACACGGGGGGAGGCATTTTCCATCTTGGCAGCGCATGGCATCGCCACAGTCTTCGCTGATTTGGCAGGGACCTTTGCAGCGGCCGTTGTCGCAGCGGTCGCCTGCCGCACAGGTATCGGCATTTTCGCAAGGCGGTCGACATACGCCATATTCACAGACATAGCCGGACCGGCATTCGGTGTCGTTTGCGCATTGGTCGAGGCACCAACGAAATCCGTAGGCGGGGTAGCAGGTAGAACCCGCGGGACATGAATCGCCTTCTCCGCAATCCTGCACGCAATAGCCATCGGTGAAGGGCGGGTCCATATAGCAGGCGTTGCTTTCACAGTCGGCCCGGTCGCCACAGCTGGAACCGACGGCTCCCGTGGCGGGAATGGCTCCACCATCGGCCTGCGGAACGTCAACGGGTGAACTGTTGCTGCAATTGAACAACACCATTGAAATGGCGAGGGGAACAAAGCTGAGGTAACGCATGGAACTCCTGGCAAAATAGGGGCGAATTAGGAAAATCGGCTAAATAAGGGGCGCCCCCGCGACTACGCTCTATTCCTAGCACAAAAAAAGGCAGTTTGCGTCACACAGACGGTGTCCGACGGGGTACCATGGGTGCCATGAATACAGATCAGAGGCGAATGGCATTCGTCAAGGCGCTGCTCGCGGCGGCCTGGGCGGATGGGGATCTTACCTCCCGTGAAATCAAGACAATTACTGAATATTTAAGGCGTTTTGAGATAAGCGCCGCCGAGTATCAGGAACTGAAGCCGCTCTTGGAGGCCCCCTTGGAGGCCGACGTGGCCCAATCCATGCTGGAAGAACAGCTCGCCATCTTGGCCACCGCGGAGGAGCAAAATACCTTGCTGGCGGCCATAAAGGATCTGCTCGTGGTGGAGGAAGAGCTGCACCCAGACGCCACCCAATTTCTGGACGGCCTGCGGGGAATGATCGACCAGCCCTCCACACCTCAGCTTTTCGTCAGCCGTTTGCGTGCCCTTTGGGCATTGTCACCGCCACCGTCACCGGCCAAAAAGGCGAGTGGAACCACGCTTTCCGTGGTGGCCAATTTCTTTCAAAAGCGGCTGCTGGAATATTATCGGCGGCAGATTGCGGTCAAGCGGGCGAAGGCCGGTCTGGATGTCTCGCAGCAGATCCCCGCGCGGGATCTCTATCGCACGGTGATCTGGGCAGCGCTTCTCAGCCGGGTTGCGGACGCGGATTCGGATTTCTGTCCCGCAGAACAATCCGAGTTGGTCAACCTGCTCAAAGTGGCGAGCGATCTACCCGAAGGCGACCTGGAGGTCGTCGCCGAAACCTACGGTGAAAGCGGCCTGTCCAATTTGGACCTGTCGATCCTCGTGCGTGAATTTTCAGAATTCGCCAGCCAAGACGATTTCACCCGTTTGCTGGAAGGACTTTTCGCCGTGGCGGCCGCCGACGGCAAACTTCTCGATTCAGAAGTGGCGGTGATTCGTCAGATCACCCTGCGCGCCGGCTTTAGCGAGCACGCACTTGTCGACGCCTACCAACGCTGCCGGAAGCGCATGTCCGACGGAGTTAATTAGAATCCGAAGCCTAGGCCGGTGGAGAAGTAGCCGGTGGTATGCACTTCGTATTCGGACGTCGCGCTGCTGGCGCCTTCGAATTTGACCAACTCTAAGGCCATGCCTCCGCGCAGTTCGGCGAAGATTCGTTGACTGACGGGGACTCGGAGAGCGGCGCCTGTTTCCAGGCGGAAGCCGTGGCTACTGCCTTCGACGCCGATCGTGGTGCTGCCCGTTTTGATCGGTACCGTTCCCGAGGTGAAGTAGAGTTGGTAGCCGAAGTTGACTTCACCACGTAGGCTCAACGCGGAAAAAAGATCCGTATGCGCGGCGATGCCCGCCAACGTGGCGAGTCTGCTCAATGAAGCGGAGGTATTCGTAGGCGAGGTTGCCGTCGCATGCCCGTATTCTACCGTCGTGCCCAGCGATACATTGGGATGGAAACGCCAATCGTAGCGCAGCTGTGCACCATGGTTGACACCTTCGAGTTCCAATAGCGCACCGCTGAGCAGATAGCCGGCGCCCAAGCTATGCGCATTCGTCGCGCTAGAAGATTCGCCGCGAAGGATGGCGAATTCCACGGCCTTGCCGCCCACCGGTAGCGCGCCTGTTTGTGCGCAGAAGCCGTCGTAAAAGCCTCGGCTATAGGCGGTGCTATAAAGGTCTTGGCGAAAAGAGCGGTCTAGGCTGGCGGACCGTGGCGCCAAAACACGTTTGGCAAATTGTAGCGACGCTACTTTAAGGCGCTCTTTACCGGGTAGAACGCGCGCTTCTTTGCCGTCGCGTCGCAAATAGTAGGTGCGCTGCCGGTCGAGGGCGACATCGAAGCGTATGGTTTGCGCCTTATGCAAATCGACGGCGCGTATGCCGCGCTCATCTTCGATATGAAAACGGCCACTCAGCGGCGCATCGAAACGTAGTAGGCGTGCGCGATGGAATTTTCTTAAATCCACCAGAGGCTGCCGACGGTTGGCCGAGGGCGCTTTGGCGAAAATATTCAGTCTGGCCTCGGGGTGTTTCACGCGCGCATTAGCGGCGGCGATAAAGGCGTGCAATTCGCTATATTCTACGCGACCGTCGCCATTGATATCCCCCGCACCCGCAATGGCCGAGCGCAATTCATGGCTGAGGATACCGGCCCGGTAGCGTGTCCATTCGTGGGTAGATTGGTCGCCACTGGTGGCCAAAACAACGCCAACGTGGGGATAGGCGGAAAGTTCTTCACGCCGCAGAAAGGCGCGGAAGCTTTGGTCGTAACGCTTGTTTGCCCGATCGTCTTTCCATTTCCCGCCCCGCTGATTAACGAGGAAATAACTCTTACAGGCATCGATGATCAAATGCAGGAAGTCGGCCTTTGATTTGGCGATGATGCCTTGGTACAGGTCGCTGCGTCGCAGGACGCTGTCTTGCAGGGTGATGTAGCCTTGCCCGGCCTTGTCTACATCGCCGTGCCCGGCATAAACGAATAGTAGTTCTGTCGCTTTTCCCGCCTTCTTGTCGGCGATGATTCCCTTGTTGAACGCTTCAAAGGTGGACATTACGTTTTGTCGGGTGGGCGGTTTGACGAGGCCGCTCATTTCTGGATAGAGCCGGGCTGTTTCGTCGTCTAGCACGGTAAAGAGGGCGACGTGGTCGCTCTGCAATTTGAAGAGTTCGTAGTAGCGGATGCCATCGTCGTCGGCGTAATTCAGAGCTTTGACACCCTGATCGCGGCTCGCGTTGTTCGCCACGATCACCACGTAGCGTTCCGTGGCCACAGCTTGACCCACGGTGCTGAGTAGCAGCAGCAGAGTGGTGAAAGCCCGGATACGATGCGTGGCGCTCATTGTAGACCTAATAGCAGAGATCGTTGGGCAATGTTAGCAATGGGCAGTCGATCCAACCCCTTTAGCGAACCTTTCGCATCTTTTGCTTCGGCGAGCGCCTTTTCGATGGTCGCCGCCTCAAGTGGTTCTTCGCTAAAGAGGGCGAAAATCCTTAAGAGCCCCGCATGATGGTTGACCTCCAACTTCACTGCGCGCTCAAGAGCCCCATCGTTAACATCTTTCGCAATGGCAATGCTTCGGGTCTCCGGTGGCGCAGGCGCATACCAATAGGGCTGGAATTTTTCGTCGACACCCAGCAGGTAGAGGTATCTGCTCTTGCCACGATTGCTGTACGCGAACCTCAGTACCTGATTTAGGTCGCAAGTCTGCAATTCACTCTTTGCGGTAGTTGGCTTTATTTCTTTCGGCTCACCGCTTTTGCCATCGAGGCAGAAGGCGCGTAGACCGATTCCAGCGCTGTCGGTATCTGGGTTTGCACTTCCACCGCGAATTGCGAATTGTGGCTGGCCAGTATTCGTATCCATACCGGTACTCGGGGCCGGCATTCGAAGCATGACGATAGCAATGGCGGCTGCACCTGCTGCTAGGGTTGTTGCTGCGAGTAAGCCGCGCCAGAGCGTATTTCGTTTGCTGGGGCTTTGTTTTTGAGCGAACGCTTCTTCCTTTTCGAGTTGGTCAAAGAGCGCCGCTTTGGTGCCCGCCAGTTCGATTTCGCTGGGTTGAAGCGGGTCGTCGCTTTCCAGCATTCGGCTGGCGAGCATGATCTGATCATATTCGCTCTGGCACGCGGTGCAGCCTTCAAGGTGCGCGAAGAGTTGACGGCCTTCGTCTGCGTTCAATGCATCGCCGACGAAAAGCGTATCGAGCCAGTCTCTGATTTCTTTGGGGCAGGGGCTTTGACTCTTCGTGTTCATGATGGCCCCCCCTTTCTCTTTTGGGCAAAACTCTCTAGATAGCCATGCTCACGCATATATGAAAGCAGGGCCTTCCGGAGTTTTTTTTCCAGGGTACGTGCTTGCATATGGGAAAGCGAAACACATTTCCCTGCTTCAACCTGGCTGAGCTTCTTTTCAAATCGCGCTGCGAAGAACGCTTGTCCCGTGTCGTCGAGTTCTTCTACGAAGTTTTTTAGCAAGCCTTCCACTTCTCGATGCATTGCTGCACTTTCAGCGCTAGGAGCACGCTCACCGTGCGCAACGGGGTCAATGGTATCGGCGATGGACCGGCTTTCGTCGGCCGGGGTGATCAATTGGCTGGCCGCCAATTCGCGTTGTCGCTTTTCGCTGAGTACAACGTTGCGCGCGATGGTCGTGAGGTAGTTACGGTACGGATTGATGCCGTCATATGAAAGGCGTGCACGTTCGGAAAAACCCCGTAAGAAGGTTTCCTGCAGCGCATTGTCCAGATCGAACGCCTGTTGATAGCCGCAAAATTGCAACAGTCTGCCCCTGCTTTGAAATGTAAAGCCTCGGCTGAGAAAGGCAGCAATGACCGGCGCGTATTCATCATAGACGCGGGTCAGGGCTTGTCGATCGCCGTCGCGAAATCGATCGAGAAGCTCTCGGTTGCCACTCAGCAGAGGCACTCCCTAACCCTCCATACGCAGCAGGCACACCGAAATGTTATCCGGGGTAAAATAGAAGGAAAAAAGAGCGATCGTCATCGTTTGCCGGTCTACTCTTGGCCTTGGCTTTTACTATTGGCTGTAGGGGGGGCATCCAAACCGGGTATCAATTGCGCGAGGGCTCCCAGCGTCATCTTCTGTAGCAATTCGGTGGCTCTTTGCCTGCTGACGTCCTCGCTAAAGAGGTATTGCAGGCCGATGCGAAACCAGAGCACGGCAAGGGCTTGGGCGATCAGCTCGGGAGTTTTGATTTCGATCTTACGCTTTGCCGCGATCATGCGGATCCATCCCGCGGCGATCTTGACCAAATCACTGCTTAAACCGTCCTTCAGGGCCGCGAGACCGATGGAGCCCGCTACCCGCTGCGCATACGCTTCGATGAAATCCCGCCGTTCTTGCCAATAGTCCAAAAAGATCCCCGCACCCTGACCGAGAATATCCCCAGTCGAGGCGGTAGAAAGTTCCCCGACAAGTCCTGCCATTCGATCTACGAAACCGGCGTTGAATTCGGCCAGCAGTTCATCCATCACCGCGTCTTTACTAGGGAAATGGACGTAAAACGTGCCGTGGGCCACCCCGGCTTCCCGGGTGATCGCCCCAATTGAAGCGTCGTCATAACCCAGGCGAGAAAAGCAGGTCATGGCAGCAGCCTTAAGGGTCTGCCGCGTCACCGCCTTCTGCTCCTTACGCGTCATCGATTTCTTGGCCATCTTGGCTACAGCGTCTCACTGACTCGAAGTCATTGCAAGACGGGGACGGTCCGTAACATATGTAACTGATCAAATGCGCGGGGGAATACACCCGAGGTGGCCGTAGGTTCTGGAAATGTTGAATAGTTCGTTTGGCCGGGGGAGCGTGGCGAAAAGTTACATATGTTACGGACCGTCCCCTTCCTAAGGCCCGATGTCCATTTCTGCGCCATCGGCTCCGGCGTTTTGCGCGCTTTTGCCGCCTTTTCCCGAGGAACCGAGGAGGTAGGTGGTCTTGGTGATTTTGGGCGTACTGCCCTGACCGACGAAGATGCCCACGGTTGGGCCGCCACTGCCTCCGCCGCCGTGGCCGCCGTCGCCACCGTCGCCCCCCTTGCCGCCATCACCACCCGCCGCGCTATCCTGAAAGGCCTTGGCGCCCTTGCCAGCGCTTCCGCCTTTGCCTCCGGGTTGTCCGTTGCCGCCGTCGCCGCCCTTGCCGCCGTTACCGGTGGAGATAATACAGTCGTCGATCATGATACTGGCGGCCGAGCTCACGAGGAAAATGGCAAACGAGCCACCGCCCGCCGTGCCTGCGCTACCTGCGCTACCTGCGCATCCGGCGGAACCGCCGCCGGCGCCACCACCGCCCCAATCGGCGAAACAGCCGCAGTTGAAAAAGTCGCAGTCGCCACCGCCGCCACCGCCGCCACCACCGCCACCGCTGGAATCGTTTATCGCGGTGCTGCCATCGATGCCGTCTTCGCCGAACCAAAATGTGCCCACGAGTCCACCGCCGTTGCCGCCTTTGCCGTGCGTTCCGCTGGTGCCACTTTTGCCGTCGCAGCCATCTGCGCCTGCGGTCGCGACTTTATTCGTGTTGCAATTGGCCTGGACGTGGCCACCACCACCTTGGCCGCCTTTGCCGTAATCACTCGGGCCACATGATGAAACCGTTCCGATGAGCGCGCCGGTTCCCGCTGAACCGCTGGCACCGTCGCATTTATCCGCGCCCGCATATCCACCGTTTCCGCCGGCGCCTTTGCATACGATACCTTGTTTGGATACCGCTTCAGCACCGAGGCCGCGGTCACCGGCTTGATCGGCCTGAGGCGTAGGGCATAGGCCGGGAAGGGGCTCGAAAGCAAAATTGTTGCCGTCGAAGCCGTCGTTGCCGTCGTTGCCTGAAGGTGCTGGCACGTCGGTGCCCACACCGTCAACGCCGTCTGCGCCGTTGCCGGCTTTGATTGTACAGCGAACGAGCGAAAGGTGCGGGGCGTTGTCGACGTAGAGCGCGTAGGAACTTATTCCGGACTCCGTCGCATCGGGGCTTTCGATGACCAGATCTTCAAGGAATGTTTCTAGGAGCAGATTCTGAGCTCGGATAGCGACAGCTTGGCCTCCGCCTTTGCCAAGGTCGATTACGCCTTTGATCAAAACGGTGGTATTGCCCGGCCCGCCTTTGGTGAAGGTTTCATCGAAGCCGCCCGAAAGATGGCTGCCGTCGACCAGGTCGAGCGTTTCCTTGTAGTCGCCACCGGCGATATGCACTGTTCGTGGTGGCATATAGAGACTCGCACGTTGCATGCCTTTGGAAATCGATTGGCAAGGATTGTCCTTTTTGTCGCCGCAGGTTGCGGTGTCCGTTCCAATGGTGGCGACGTAGATCACACTTTCCTCGATGATGCTATCCGAGGAGCTGTCGGAAATGAGTTGGTCGGGGGCGAGTTGGTCGATGGCGATGAATTGATCGACCGCTTCTGAAGGCGCATCGGCAAGGGTATCGACAGAACCATCGACTTCGGTAGATAGGTCGATGATGCTATCAGACAACGCCGCGTCGACGTTGCCGGAATCGATGCTGGCTGGCTGCTCGGCGCCCGCGCAAGCGAGTTGCATCAGCAATGCGATACAGACGAAGATCCGCGCCCTACCCGCCATGATTGCCTCCTCTTGTTATGCCCGTTGTGTCCGGCAGTCGTTTCTGGCTGCGGCTCTTTATAGCAAAGGTTTTGCTTCGGCGCCGCTGGAATCTAGAGAACGAGTACCAGGATGGCGATGAGCAGCAACGAGCCGGCGGTGGACGAGAGGAGCAATATCAAGCCTCTGTTATAGCTGTCGCGATCGTAATTGTCGCGATCGCCATCTACGCCGTTGATCTTCTGCACCAAAATGCCGATTTCTTTGCGATGCTGATCGAGCGTGGCGTAGAACGGCTCGTAGGGGGCCTTATGGGTGCTCTCAGGCCTTTCGTCATCGATGACCTTCCCTAGCTTCGTCATCGCCGCATGCAGCTCTTTTTCCAGGCCGGTTATTTCCATATTTCGCTTCGTATCTGAGGATTCGATGCCTCGGCGATATACCGCCAAAGCTTGGCGGGCGTCGCTCAATTCATTTTGCAGGGCGCGGAGGTCTTTCTTTTCCACTTCTAGGCGGGCGCCAATTTCATCGACCGGTTCCTGTTCCGTCTCCACTTCGGCTTCGGTGTTGGCGACGCGTTGTTTCCAGGAAGTGCATTCGATTTCGAGTTGTTCAATCGTTTGGCGAGCGACGATTTCCAAGCCGGGGTCTTCGGTTTTTTCCAGCGTCTTTTGCTGTTCGCGGTGCTGTTTTTCGACGATGCGAAGTTGTTTCTGTTCTTGCGTCAACCGACTCTTAATGATGCGTAGCGCTGCGGACCGCTCGGTGAGTATGGCTTGGGTCTCACGGATTCGTTGTTGTTCCGTCGAGATCTTTTTTCCTGAGGCTGTCTCCAGCTCCTCGAATTTGAGGTCCTCGGCCGACAAGAGCTCTTGCGATTTGCCTTGCCCCGCACGGATTTCGTCGATGCGGTCCTTCAACCCCTTTATCGTCGCGAGTGGGGCTGAGAATTTGTCGTCGGTAAGCTCTGACGGTGAGGCAGCCTCTCCGAGGTCGTGCAGGCTTTCACCGCTGAGCCTTTCCTTTTCGCGAATCTCCCAACTCAGGTTGCTCATGATGCCGCGGCGTCGATAGCGCGCGGAGACCACGCGAAAGAAATAGGGAATGCTGCCCCAAAATCCGGGAGACGCGCCTTCCGGCATCGGCGCCAGCTCGCCGGAATATACGGGCACGATCGGCGGGGCATCTTCGTTGAGTTGTTCGGGGGTTTCCGCAGGATGCTCCACAAGGTCTTCCATGAAACCTTCCGTAGCATCCTTTCCGTGATTGTCGTCGGGGCTCAACCGTCTCTCCTACCAAAGGGAATGATTTCTGTTCCGATCCGCTATGATTATACGCCCAAGGCACGGTTTTTCTTTAATTCCCCCTCTATCCTAGAAGGGAAAGCCTTCATACCACGACCTTTTTCTCGGCAAACCGTGTCAACATATACGTCGACGGCCCTTTGGATGCACCGCCGACTACGCAGGTTGGCAGAGGATCTGTAGTTGTCCGCAAGCCAAACCAGACATCAAAACGGATATCAAAACGGGGCCGCCCATCTTTTCAGGGACTTGCCGACTTGTTTTGATGATCGACAATTTTGCCATAATCTGCCATAAGCTTGGCCTATTACCTGCAACATTCAATGAATGAATAGGGGATACGGCGTGTCGGCAATCAATAGGAGTTTCAATCTAATGCGAACGAATAAGCTCAGAACTTTGTCTTCAGGGGCGAACTCAGTGGCGCTTGTATCTGGTGGCGCCATCATTTCGACTGTGGCGGCCACGGTAGGCGCTGTGCTTTTCGTTACGTGTGGGATCCCCGCGATGCTCAACGCCGAGCTTGCTAAGCGTTAATCACTGCCTCACGAAGTGTCTGATGAATGCCCACCTGCCGCTTCGCTGCGGGTTGGGCGCGCGCACCGTCAAGGGCGGTGATCTTCGTTAGGCGCATGGAAAGCTTCTTTCGTTCCCCCACCAAATCTCCGCCAATCTGAAACGCTGTCGGCTTGTCGACTTCGATGGAAACGGCATTGCAAGCGTAGTCATAAACGCGTGGGTGCGTGAATTGTCCGCTGAAGAGCAGCGGAATATACGGCAAGATTTCCATTAACCCGAGATCGGCCAACCGAAGTTGAAATCGGCCTTCCCGCTTTTCAGCATGGGGAAAGAGCCTGAGGCCCAATCCGTAAAAGGGTATCGTCGACGTCGCGGCGATGGAGATGGGGCCTTTATAGATTATTTCTCCACGGGCGATGGGGGCGCCTACGGCCTGACCCATAGTGTCGAGACGATACGTGGTATTTCCTTCGTTGCGCACCGTTACCGCGGGCCGTGCTTGTAGCACGTAGCGAGGAATCGAACGGCTTGCGATGGCGAGGGCGTATCCCGCTGCTCCGCCGGCGAGTTTGGCCAAGGGGCCGGCACTGAGTTTAGCTTTGGTCTTGATATAGTCTTCGAGGATCATCGAATCCAAGCCCACGCCCGCAAATGTGGAGACCCTGTCCTCCACCTGAAGCAAAGCGAGGTCGCGCTGGGCCTCGGGTGTTTGGGCGCACTTCAAGTCGGCTAAGATCCCCTTGATGCCACGGGGACTCGCACCCAACGCGTCGGCCAAACCGTTGCCCGTTCCCAGACGGAGCACGCCGAAGGCCGGTAGACGCTCGGGGTTCAAAGCGGTTACGTCGCTGACGCAACGCCCAAAGGTTCCGTCGCCGCCGCCACAAAGAACCACATCATATTTTTGGCTAACGATGCGCCGTGCAATGAATTGGGCTTGTTCCAGGCTCCGGCTCAGATAGACGGACTCATGGTTGCAGAGTCGTTTGACGTCTTTAACCAACGCGTCGGTCACACTGCCCGCATTGAGATTGAGTACGATCGCCACTTTCGGGCGTCGGTGGGTATTGGAGATCTGGACCGCCTTAGATGGCCTTGAATTCCGCATTCGTTCCTCCGTACACGGTACCAATAGCAACCCCCGGGCCAGCTTGGCGGATTCACGAAAGCCGAGTACTTCCAGGTGTATGTGGATGTAGGCGTCAGCACCCAACCCGCAGGTGCGTAGATCCCAACGCACCCGGATTCTTTCGGATCGCATCCGAAGATCCGAGAGTGATCTTATTTCGGCTACTTAGAGAGGGCGAGCGTTTCGTTCTATCGAAACGTCCAGGGCGGTACCATGGATAAGCTCTTTCGCACCTGTATATGGGTCCGCTTATCGCGTCGGAAATCGAGTTGGAGCAATTTGGCTTTGACATCAAAAAGCTTTGATATCCGCAGCTTAGGGATGATCTTGGCAAGTAGGGATCTGGCTCTGGGAAGGTCACCGGCGACGATGGCCAGATGGGCCTGAAAGAAGGCGCGTAAAGCGAGGGGCTCGGATGCTAGCGGTTTTTCGCAACCCGGTTGGGTATTTCTGCAGGTGGATCCGTCGCAGCCGCAGGCCTTCAGCGCAGCGAGCATATTCATTCTGCTTTTCTCGGCGAGTTTGGATTTCTGAACATAGCTTCTGCTAAGCCGACGAACTTTGCGTTCGGCTGCCAAGAGCGTTCGCGCCTGTCGGGGTTTGTCCTGCAGTCGGGCAAGGTGAGCGGCAGCCAGGTAGTAGGCTGGATTTGCCGCATTGAGCTGCAGCGCCTGGGCGTAGCTTGAGGCCGCCTCTTTTTGAAGCCCACGTTTCAGCGAGTATTCCGCGAGCGCGAAGTGGGCGTCGGCGAGGGAAGGGGCCTGTTTGATCGCGTAGCCGAGGTATTTTCCGGCACAGCCGAGATCGCCAAGTTCCAAACAGGCCCTGCCCAGTTGGCAAAGCAACGCCCCGTCGCGTGGAAGTCGGTCGGCCGCTTTCTTCAGGTCTGCGATGGCCGGCTTTAGTTGGTTGGCTTCAACCCGTCTGAGTCCCCTGAGGTGCAGGCCTGGCCCCGAACTCGGCGCGATGGCGAGTGCCGCATCCAATGCCTTCGCTGCAGCAGATGCCTGCCCTAATTCGCTTCTCAGTTTAGCTACCAGCAAGAGGAGTTCTGGGTCGCGGGGTTGGGCTTTGAGCACTGGGCCGCTGAGTTCCAATGCCTGCAGCGCGCGATCCCGCTGCGCGAGTAAAAAGGCCTGGGTCCGGCGAACCTTGGCCAGCGTGGTGCCCTTGGGAAGCACCTGCGGTAGGAGATAGATGGCACCCTCCGCCGGCGAGGGGTAGAGTTTGGGGTCCATTAAATTTGGCGTCTGTTTGGCCACTTCAACTAGTGCGTCGAGGGCAACCTTCTTCTTCTTTCGCTGAAGGGCCATGAGCGCCAACCCCATATATTGCGCGGGTTCCGCACCACCGAGGCCGATGGCATCGCTGAAGTTGTCGAAGGCGAGTTTCCGTTTCTTTTGCAGCCACGCGCTGCGGCCCTGCCAATAAAGGGCCCAGGGATTGCTGAACCCTTTGGTGGTGATTTGATTGAGGATACGAAGGGCGTCTTTGCTGCGGTTTCCCTCTAGGGCGGCCAGAGCGACGAGGACATTCCATCGCGGATTAGGGCCGAGATTTTTGGCTTTGGTGAGCATTCTCACGGCAGTAACCGGATCGCCGGCGGCGAGTTTGGCAATCGCTCGACTGGCCCACGGCCACGCGGGACCCCTCTTGGCCAGGGCTGGATGCCCGCCGATGGTGACGGCCAATAAGGTGGAGGCGATCAAGTAACGCACGGTGGGCATCATAGCAGCTTGACGCTGCTTTGACGCTGCTACAAACTGCGCCATTGCCGGAGCCGGAAACGGGGCCGGAGGTTGGGCCGGAAACGGGGCCGGAAACGGAGATTGACCGATGAATGCTGCTGAAGAAAAAACCTGCGAACTTATCGAAAAAAACCTGGGCGACCATAAAGCCTTCCGCAAAGTGGAAGAGCAAATGTACGTGGTCAAACAGGGTTCAAGTTATGTGATGATCAATGTTGTCGCCTTGGGAGAAGACCGGGCCATCGTGCGTTGCGTTGCCCAATTGGTCAAAGGCGTGGAGATGAAGCCAGAGCTCTCCTTGGAGCTGCTCACCCTCAACGCGGTGCTGCGCTTCGGTGCCTTCGCCTATGTGCAAGAAGGGGATCTGATCCTATTTCTTCATTCCATCCTTGGCGGCAAAACCCTCGATGCGGAAGAGCTCTTGGCCACCATCCGCGACGTCGCTCTCATCGCCGACGACTGGGATGATAAAATCATCGAACGCTTCGGCGGCCAAACGATGCAAGACCTCCTCGAAGAATCCGCCCTATCCAGCATCCTCGCCGAAGAGCCAGACTCCTTTTCCTGGGAAACGAAACAATAGACAGAGCCGGTCTTCGTGGTCCGAGCGTGCTACGCGCCGGGGGGGTAGCCATTCGTTAGGGGATCGGCGCCTTTTGTGCCGGCTTTGCCTTTGGGGCCGTAGTTGTCGACGGTGGCTGTTAGTTTTTCTCGGCTGGGTGCTGGCGGGGGTGCGAAGGGGTGGTCTGGGGTTTCGGCCACGTGCAGGGTTTGGGTTGGGAAGGCGAAGCCGACGTTTAGGTCTTTGGCCAGTTTCAAGATCGAAAGAAAGATCTCATGTTTGGCGCGGAGTTCGTCGCTCCAAGCGGGAACTTTGACGAAGGCGTAGAGCAGCACTTCGAGGGCGTAGGCGCCGTAGTTATTGAAATGGACTTCGTAATAGTCTTTTCGCGTGTCGGGATGGTTGCGTAGGATTGCCCTCACGCCTTCGACGAAGGCCTGCATTTGGTCTGGCGTCGTGTCGTAGGTCAATCCGAGCATCAGCTTCAAGCGGCGATAATGCCTCGCACCCATATTGTCGATGGCGGTGCCCGTTAGTGTCATATTGGGTACGGTGATCAGGGAATTATAAAACGTGCGAACGCGCGTTGTGCGAAAGCCAACGGCCTCGACCATGCCTTCGATGCGGCCGATGACAACCCAGTCGCCGATTTGGAAAGGGCGATCGATGAATATAACCAACGAACCGAAAAAGTTGGAAAGCGTATCTTTGGCGGCGAGTGCGAAGGCCAAACCACCGAGGCCCAATCCGGCAACCAACGAAGCGACATCGACGTTGAGGTTTTGCAGGATGAAAATGCCGCCGATGACAAGGACGAAAGCCTTGAGGGTTCGGCGAACCAGGGGCACCAATTGGTCGTCGAGCTTCGTTTCAGTTGAGGCGGCTCGCTCGCCCAGAAAGGCGGAAAGCACATCGATCTGGCGGTAGATCAGCCAGACGCCACTACCTACGGCTAAACATCGTACGGCGAGATCAAAAACTCGGGCTAGGCTCGGAGCGAATTCGAGGAGCGGAAGTCCGATGGACAAGACGAGCGCCACCATCAACCCGCTGAGCGGCCGGCCACTGCGGTCGATGGCCGTACGCCAACTTGGCAGTACGCGGCCGATGAGTTTCTGCAGCCAGCGGGAGAAGAAGAAGAGTACCAAGCGCCGAAAGACCAACGCGATGAAGATCAGCAGTAGCAATCCCATCAATTGCCAGACACTGATCCCCAACATTTCGTGGCGTAGCCAATCGGGTAAAGATTCGATTAAACTCTTCATAATATTCCGAGTCCTATTTGTTGGCCGGCGTCAGCCTTTTACGTATCGTCGTTGCGAATGCGTGTAGCCACTACTTTGAAAAGATCGCAGAGTCGCAACACCCCCACGACGTCTTGGTCACGGACAACCAAAATGGTTTGGATACGGTCGGCAACCATGCGGTGAATGGCCCGAGTTAGTGGGGCATCTTCATCAATACGTTCTTCTGTGGGAACCATGGCATCGATGACGCGGGTTGGCCCGGCAGCGCGGCATAGTTGATCGAGGTTTCCGTTGAACGGGTCGTTTTCCTCCAACACCGAGCGCATCAATTCCGCGCCGAGTCCTGCTCGCTCCATTGAACTCACGGCATCATCGAGGAAATGGGGCTCCAAGCTGCGCAAGATCGACCAATGGGTTAGCTCGCCCAAGATATGCTGTGAGTCGTCGACCACCAGTACGGCCCGATGATGCTTGCGGCTTCCACACAACCCGAAATCATGTTCGCTGAGTTCGCCCATTGCGGTTCTTAGGCTTAGATTCGGCGAGATAGTCGCGTATTCGTCGGGGCCGAGCATGACATCCCTTACTCGGATTGTTTCTACGTCGCTATTCAAAACCAAGATAGTTCCTCGTGCTGATTGTTGTCCTTGGCGTTGTCCTTGGCGTTTTCTTTCTCACAGAAGGGGCCGCCTAAAGCAGAATAAAGTACCCACTGCCGCTGATGAGCAACGGAATGCTGCCGAGCAAAGAGCTACCTTGGTAGTCCAAGGTAATCAACCTTTGGCGTGGTTGCACGGATACGCTATGGGTTGGCGGTTTGGCCGGTAGATGTCGTGTGATATAGCGAAGCAACGTTTTGCGGTGTTTTGTCATGATGCGCAGGGGGGCTGGAACTTTTTTGTTGGGTTTGCCAGCGATGACCGCCTGGCCGATTTCCAGACCACCGCGGAGTAATAGTTCCGTACCGGTCATCATCAAACCCCAGCCGTCAAGAACCTGGCGGAATTGTGACGTGGATTTCTTGGATTTGCCCCTGATCACGAGTCGGGAGCCCGAATAGCGCATTGCCGCGTATAGACCATTGACCTGTTTGGCTATCGGAAGGGCCTTTTCCGCCTTCACCGCGAGTTTGCGAATCGCATTGGGATGAAATCCCGCCGTAGCGATCGACTTATCGTCGTATTGGCTGGTCATCAGTTTGACTATGGAACTGGGCTTTTTGCGTTTCTTCTTCAGCGCGGCTTTGACGAGTTTCGCGCTTCCCGCGAGCAGGACACCATCGTCTGTAAATCCCAGTGAGGGTTTGCGTTCCGACTTCGCTTCATAAAAATGTCCCTGTCCAAGCGGCTGGTCGTCCTCTGTACGCATCATGCTGGCTAGTTGTTCGGCAAACTCCAGCCTGAGGTTGCCACCAACAGAAGCCATCCAAAGTGGCTTTTCTTTCTCTTTGCCGAAGACCACGGAAAACGTCGCGTAGCGTAGATCTTTGGTGGGATCGATTTGCATCATGGCACTGGCCATTTTCAGACCGCGATCCAATTCCTGTTGAAATTTTTTGTAGTCGCGCTGCAGCCTTTCATCGTCTTTCAGGAAGGGCTCATTTTCCATCGCCCGAAAGCCCGCGAGCGCTGCGGGCAAAACGGAGCCAAGGTCTACGGTGGCGACCATCTGCGCTTTGGCCGGTACATATCTGAGGACCTCGGCTGCGCCAGCGGGCTGCCCTGTGGGGCCTTGGGGCATGCCGCCCAAGAAAAGGAAGAGGGGCAGCAGTTCGCTGAGGAGGGTTTTGGCCGCTATTGCTTGCATCGTGTCGTCCGCCGGAGATCCAATTTTCGAATCAGAGCACCAGGTTATCAGCAATGCGCGGGCGGTTGCTAGCCATGCTTCGCTTCCTCATCTCCAACATGATAAGAAACCATCGAAGGGTTCACGGGCCATATTTGATGTACGCCAAAGTCAGCGTTCTACTGCCAGTTCGAAATGCCGCATCGACTCTCGGTGAGGCGGTGGAAAGCCTTTTGCGCCAGACGTTGCAGGATTTGGAGATCATCGCAGTAGAGGATGGTTCGGACGATGAATCCCTAGCGATTCTTCGCGGCCTTGCAGAGACGGATAATCGTCTACAGGTTTTCGATCAAAAGGCCCAAGGCATCGTTATGGCGCTGAATTTTGCCGCTCAGCAGGCGACGGCGCCTCTTCTTGCGCGCATGGACGCGGATGATATCTGTGAGCCTGAGCGTCTAGCCCTGCAGCTCGCTGTGATGGAACGTGAGCCGGATCTCGCCGCGTTGGGGTCTTCCGTTGTGGGTTTTGGCCAGGTTGGCGAGGGCTGGCAGCGCTATCTCGATTGGTTGAACGGGCTGAAAGATAGCGAGGCAGTCCATCGAAATCTCTATGTTGAAAGCCCTCTAGCACACCCTTCGGTGATGATGCGCCGCACCGCGTTCGAGGGGGTTGGTGGGTACCGTGAATTTGACGGCCCTGAGGATTATGACCTTTGGCTGCGCCTGGTCGAAGCGGGGGGAAGGCTTTCTACCGTTGCCAAGCCCCTGTTGCGTTGGCGCGATCATGGGGAACGTCTGACCCGAAAGAACGGTCGCTATCGCAAGGATGCCTTCCTGCAGCTCAAGGTCGAGCATCTGAGCCGGGGTCCGCTTGCTGCCGGGGATCGCCCGTTGATCATCTGGGGAGCGGGTCGCTACGGCAAGTTGGTGGGGCGCGGCCTGCAGGCGTTGGGGGTGAAAATCACGGCCTATTTGGATATCGATCCCCGAAAGATCGGCCGCCAACGTCGGGGTGTCGATATTCTCGATCCCGGGGCTTTGGCCGGTTTCGAAAATCCGTTGATTTTGGCGGCTGTGCCGGTTTGGGAGGCACGGGAAGAAATTCGTCAGCGTCTCAACGCCTGGGACTACCGAGAAGGCGTCGATTATTGGGCGGTTGCGTGAATAAATTGGGCTCCGCCAGCAACCCACTGTCTGCAGCGAATAGGCAAAAATAGCGGCACCAGCATAGCTTCTCACCACCCGATTTTATGCTACTTTCCGCTCCCCATGGGAGGCTCCATATGTCACAGGTTTTTGCCGGCAAAAGAATAACCGTCACGGGTGGTGCCGGCTTTTTGGGTCGGGTCCTCGTCAACCGCCTAGAAAAGGCGGGCGCCGAGGTCTTTACCCCCCGCAGCGCGGATTATGATCTGGTCCAGATGGATGCGGTGAAGCAGCTTTATAGCGACGCGCAGCCCAATATCGTCATTCACCTCGCCGCGCAGGTGGGCGGCATTGGGGCTAACCAAGGCAATCCGGCGCGCTACTTCTATGAGAATCTGATGATGGGCGTGCAGTTGATCCACGAAGGATATCTACGCCAGATCGACAAGCTGGTGGCTTGCGGCACCATTTGCGCCTATCCGAAATTTGCGCCCATTCCCTTCAAAGAAGAAAATATTTGGGATGGCTATCCCGAAGAAACCAATGCGCCCTACGGCTTGGCCAAGAAAATGCTCTTGGTGCAGTCGGAAGCCTACAGGCAGCAATACGGATTCAACTCGGTCGTGCTTTTTCCCGTGAACCTCTATGGTCCGGGGGATAATTTTCATTTGGAAACGTCCCACGTCATTCCGGCGATCATTCGCAAAATTGTCACGGCGAAGGATAAGGGGGCCGATCAAATCGTTCTTTGGGGAGACGGCTCGCCAACACGCGAATTTCTCTACGTGGACGATGCGGCCGACGGTGTGTTCTTGGCCACCGAAAAATATCAAAGCAGCGATCCTGTTAACCTCGGCAACGGTGTGGAAATTCATATCAAGGATTTGGCCGGGAAGATCGCCGCGAAATGTGGATTCGAGGGCGAACTCATCTGGGATACGAGCCGCCCCAATGGCCAGCCCAGACGCTGTCTCGATACCCAGCGCGCCAAGGAACGTTTTGGATTTGTAGCAGAGACAAAGTTGGACCAGGGTTTGGATACGACCATCGAATGGTATCTTTCCCATCGAGATATTGCCGACCGCTAGATATATGGGCAGAGGAGAGCGAAATTGAGCGATAAGAAAAAGAGAGCGCTGATCACGGGCATCACAGGCCAGGACGGCTCCTATCTCGCGGAGCTTCTGCTGAGCAAGGACTATGACGTCTACGGGGTTGTGAGGCGTGCTAGTAGTTTCAATACCGAAAGGCTCGATCATATCTACCAGGAACCGCATGTAGACGACTACCGTTTGCGTTTGGTCTACGGTGACCTCAACGATGCGTCCTCACTCAACCGAATCTTGCGTACCGTCGAACCCGACGAGATCTACAACCTTGGCGCGCAAAGTCACGTTCGCGTCAGCTTCGATGTTCCAGAGTACACCGGAGAGATCGTGGGTCTCGGGACGCTTCGGCTTTTAGAGGCCATTCGTGAAACCGGCGTTCAGCCGCGCTTTTACCAGGCGTCGTCGTCGGAGATGTTCGGCATGGTTCGCGAGAATCCTCAGAAAGAGACCACGCCTTTTTATCCACGTAGCCCCTACGGTTGCGCGAAGGTCTATGCGCATTGGCTAACCGTCAACTACCGCGAGGCCTATGGTCTGCACGCGAGTTGTGGCATTCTTTTCAATCACGAATCTCCGCGTCGAGGCGAAACCTTCGTTACGCGAAAAATCACTCGGGCGGCCACCCGCATCAAACTCGGTTTGCAGAACGAACTTTTCTTGGGCAACCTCGACGCCAAACGCGACTGGGGCTATGCCGCCGACTATGTGGACGCCATGTGGCGTATGGTGCAGCAGGACGAACCAGACGACTATGTTGTCGCCACGGGCGAAACGCATACCGTTCGCGAATTTGTGCAGGAAGTCTTCGGCTGTCTCGATTTGGATTGGGAAAAATACGTCAAAATCGATCCGCGCTACTATCGGCCCACTGAGGTGGACGTACTCATCGGCGACTATTCCAAAGCCAAAGAGAAGCTGGGCTGGGAACCCGCTGTGACGTTCAAAGGTCTCTGTAAATTGATGACCGACACCGACATGAAAATCGCCGAACGCGAATTGACGTTGAAGAACGCCGAACAGGCGTAAGCCGGGCTTAAGCCGGTTTCAACATCCCATCTTGTTCCTCGTACCGATCACCACATTCAGAGCAAATCAACTGCTCCGGTAGCTTATAGCCGCATTTACAGACCCAGCCGATTTGTCGCGCTGGCACGCCTACGGCTAGAGCATAGTCCGGTAGATCTTTGTTGACCACGGCTCCTGCGCCTATGAAGGCATACGCCCCGATTGTAATGCCGCATACGATGGTTGCATTGGCGCCAATGGATGCGCCGCAACCCACACGCGTTGTTTCGTATTCCGTTTTTCTTTCGATGAAAGCGCGGGGGTGATTGACGTTGGTGAAGACCATGGAAGGTCCGCAGAAGACATCATCTTCGAGAATGACAGAGTCGTATACGGAAACGCTGTTTTGAATCTTGACGCCGTTGCCGATGATGGCCGTGGCGGCAACAAAGACACCCTGTCCCAAAATGCAGCGCTCGCCGATTATTGCGCCGCCCATGATATGGCTATAATGCCAAATCTTGGTTCCCTTGCCGATTTTGGCGCCGTCGTCGACGGTGGCTGCCTCATGGGCGAAAAAGGTATCACTCATCTATTTATTCCTTTGTGCTTCGTCTTCCAATACCGCATTGCGGTAGAGCAGCGGCTTTAACCGTCGCATCCAGAGGCGACTCCAGTTCATCATTTCCCAGGGGTCGACCCCCAACGCTTCTAGCGGGCTGCTGATGGTTTCGGCGAGCTTCTTTGCCCCGCGGGGAATCAGTTTTCCACCGAAGGGGGAGCGCGACAGCAATTTTCCGGCGAGTTTGGCCGAACGATTAGCGGCATCGCTGACAGCGCCAGCTCCGACTAAAGCAATGATCCAAGCCGGGGCGGGGTCGAGTACAGCGGTGCGCGCAGCGAGGGCCCGGGCGATAGCGGAACGTTCTCCTTCGATGAAGCGGCTCCACACGTCGAGCGGGATAAAGGCGGCAAGAAAGGGTTTGCCGTAGCGCTTGGTCACCACATCGACAATGCGAGGCGCATCTTGCCGTGTAGAACGGAAGGGAATTTCGTTAGCGATACTTTTGTGGCTGGTTACCAGCTGAATGGCGCCCTTCTTCTTGCTGACGATAATCGAGGTCCAAAGGCGATTTCCCTCGGAAATATAGAAGACCAGGCTCCGGTCGTCTGGAAAAAGACGGTCGAATGTGCGGCGCAAAAGATCGTAGGAAGGCAGGGGAAGATTGCCCAACGGACGTGGTTCGATATGAACGGAGGTATCGAGGGCTTTGCGGAAGACCCCCAGCATGGCCAAGTTTTGCGCTACCAAATCATCGTTGAGATCGACGGCCTGTTGTACCTCCGCCCAAAGGTCGGGAAGTGCATCGAGTTCGATGGCGACGACAAAGGGGACGCCTTGGCCTTTTCGCAGGGCGCGAAGGGTCTTCTTTTCGATTGTGGTCAGCCCATGGTCTTCGACACAACCGCCGCCAAGGCGAGCGATACGTTGCACGGCGCCTTTGCGATGTAGCACGAGCAGGGGCAATTTATGCCACGTTGGTAGCTCGCGACTTTCTCCCGCATCTGCAGGCGCGATTCGGTCGAGGATCGCGAACGCGCCTTTCGATTTACTGGGGGGTGCATCGCCCTGTGGCGCTGGTGGGTCCATCAGACGAAAGAGGTTCGCGTATTGTTTGGTATCGAAGGCGAAGAAACGGAGATCTTTGCTGATCATTTTTTTGCCTCGCCGTTGTCGCTGTCGCTGTCGCTATCGTTGGCCTTTCTGCAGCAGACCATGCGTACCTCAAGGCCGCCAACGTCCAGCATATTGCCGTCGAGTGGTGCCGCGCTCAGGGCATCGCAGCACCAGTCTTTTTCCTGGGTGAAGATCTTCGACAGATCGACCGTTTGCGGCGACGTGGACGTATTAGCAGCGAAGAGCACGCGCGGACCGCTTTCATCTTCGTAGCAACAGACTTCGACATCTCCTTGGGGAAGAAACGTTCTCGTCGCACGGTGGGCCCAATGTTCCAACTGGCTTTTGAGTTGCACAGCGTCCGCGACGAATTCGCCGTCCAAGGAAAAATCAGCGGCGTCTAGGTGCTGGTCTCTCGTGGGTTTCTGCGGTCCATAGAGAACGCAGCCCCCGGCCTTGCCGAACTCGTCGAGTCTTTCTACGAATTCACTATCCATGAAATCGTAGGTAGGGACGACCAATAATTTATAGGCGGAAAGACGGGCGCTAGAAACGCCCGAATCGAGTTGATGGTAGGGCAGACCGAGTTCATCCAGGGACGATTTGACTTGGGCAGCGTAGTCAAAGGCGTCGATTTGAATCGCCGAAGAAAGACCAAACGTTTCGTCGCGGCATAGTTCGGGCGGGCCCAGCTGAAAGAGGGAAAGTGCCATAGGGGCTAGAGGGTCTACGAGCGAGGTACATACGGAAAGGTGGTAGTAGTCCCTCGGAAAAACGATGGCCACTTCCACTTTGCGTTCGAGTTGATGCAAGCCGTTGGCCTTGCAGGCTTGAATCAATCGGCGAACTTCTTCGTACTTGGGATGTTCTTCATAGCCCTCGGCCGACAAGGGGGCCCCGAACCAGCGGTCGCGATTCGCCAGCATATAGAGGTTGAATCCCTTGATGCCGTACATCAGAGCGCTGAGGGCATTATGCAATTGCTCCCCGTCTTCCTGGGGAAACCACCACGGCCAACTACCGCAGGCGAGTTCTGGAATGAGTGGCAATCGACTTTCGCCAGCGAGTTTCTGGCAAAGCTCTTTGACGCCTTGATGGTCTCGGCCTCGAGGATAAAGGTCGTAGCCGGCAACGCTCAATTCCGATTCCGCGTCTGTAACCGAAAGGCTTTCGCCCCACAGGCTACCCGGGAAGTTATGAATCAGAGGCAGCTCGGGGAGTTTTTCTCGTAGAGGTTTCGCCAAGCGCTTAATAGCCTGCAGCAGACTCCATTCCTTGAAGCGTAGCCAATCTAGGTGGACGACAAGATCGGAGGCCTCGGTCGCAGAAAAAGAACGAGGTGGGTCGAGCTGCTCTACTTTTTCAATGTCGATCCCATAGGCCAACGGCAAACTGCCGTCCGTATCTTCGGTGTAGCGCTCGCCAATAAATTGGCGATACAAGGCGATGGCATCGGGGTGGTAATCTAAATCGTAGGCGCCCGAGCGAAAGAAGAACGAAAGTTCGTTATCCACCTGTGCTGCTACCAAAGGGCCCTGGGGATAGTTATAGGGGGCGACCACGTCGGCGAAGGCAGCCAACCAATGCGTCGCTTCCTCCAAGAAAACCTCGCTGGCGTAGGACGGGACGGGAAATGCTCGGGGCGGGGCGGCGAAGATCGCCGGGTTGCCTTTGGCGCCGCGCGCTTGAATCTTTTGGTCTTCCAAAATACGCCACGGATAGCCGAAACCTGTGAGCTCTCCGTTGATATGAGGACCGGGTCTGAGAATGACTTTGAGGTCGCGCTCCGCACACGCTTGTAGAAATCCCGGAAGGTCTCGCTGGTAACGCGCGTCGCCGGATTCAAAATCGTAGTTTCGCGCATTTTTTTCGTGGATGCCCCACGGCACATAGCTCTGGATAATTTCCAAGCCCAAGGCCTTCGCTTTGTCCAGGCAGCGATACCAGGCATCCGTCTTCAAATGGTAATAGTGCAGGCTCCCGCTGATCAGCGGCAAAGAGGATTCCTCCCCCGCCTTGTCGCTCAGAACCAACCCAGACGATCCCAATCGCACGCTCATAATCCAGACCTAAGAAGGGGACGGTGGTAGCTTTTTACCTTTTTCCGGTTTGCGGTCATTTTGTCCGAACTTCGCCAAAAGGAAGAAAGCTTACACCGTCCCCCGTCCGGTATGCGGTCATTTTGTCCGGAGTTCGGCAAAAGGTAAAAAGCTAGGACCGTCCCCTTTGCACCTTGACACACTTCGATACTTATCGTAGTGACGTATTGTGGAGATGAAGGAAGTCAAAGAGCTGAGTCGGGCGTTTCAGGCGTTGGCCAATCCCAACCGGCTGCAGATTTTTCTTAACCTGCTGGGGCAGAGCGAGCCCTATTTAGCGGAGGGGAAAGTCCACGACTGTTTCCTGGTGTCTTTGCTGGGTAATATGAAGATCGGCGCTCCTACAGTATCTCATCATATCAAGGAGTTAGTTGGTGCCGGGCTGATCGAGACCCATAAAGAAGGCAAGCATTTGGCATGTACCATCAACCCAGAGATGGTCGATCGCCTGCGTGCCCTCTTGGGGACCCGGCGGTCCTAGTGTCTTGCTGGAGTTGTTCAGGCCCTTTTTTTTGGCCCTATAATTCGATGCTTGTCAAAGTATCATAGTAAACGGAGTTGATAGATGTCCATGACTTACCAAGATATTGCCATTGAGAAATATGGGGCCGCGCGCACGTTGAAGCATCGCGCCGACCTGGCGCTGGATCCACCCGGTGACGGCGAGATGACGATCGACGTGAAATATTCTGGGATCAACTTTGCCGACATCCAGATGAGGCTCGGATTCTATCCCGGTGCACCGCCCAAGCCTTTCGTGCCTGGCTATGAGGTGAGTGGGGTGGTTGAGGCGGTGGGCAAAGGGGTCAGCGAATTTAGACCCGGCGACCCTGTCATCGCGGGCACGTATTTCGGTGGTTATGCTTCGAAAGTTACCGTGCCCTCGTTTCAGGCTTTTGCCCTGCCTCAGGACTACGACCTGGCCCAGGGCGCGGCGCTGCCGGTGAACTATTTCACGGCGCAAATCGCGCTTTTCGAAATGGCGAGGATTCGCCGCGGTGACCGCGTGCTCATCGAATGTGCCACGGGAGGCGTGGGGACCCTGGCGATCCAAATGGCGCGTCACGTGGGTGCCCACTGTGTCGGACTCACGACGTCAGCGCATAAGAAAGACTATATCGAAGCGTTGGGGGCGGAAGCGCATACCCGAGAGGAATTCTACCGGGATAGTTCGATGAAGAATTTCGACCTGATACTCAATGCTTCGGGGGGCGCTGAACTAAAGAAACAAATGCCGCGCCTCGGCATCACGGGGCGCATGGTTTGTATTGGGCTGAACTCCGGCGTGAAGGATGGCACCCGCAATCTTTGGAGAATGGGCAAGGCCGCCCTACAGACGCCGAAGATCTCTGTGCTCAAACTCTTCGATACTAACTCTGGGATCTTCGCGATTAATGCGCTCCTCGTCTTGCAGGATGAAGCCTGGATTCGACGGCTCACCGAGGGCGTCAAAGAGATCGATGATATGAAGCTGCTGCCGCACGTGGGCAAGGTCTTCGAGGCCGACGCGGTGGCCGATGCGCACGAATACCTGCAGACGAAACAGGCCAAAGGCAAGGTTCTCCTCTCCTGGTAGCGTGGGCAGCGCCGCTGGTCGACGAAACGCATCGCGAAATATGCAACCCATTATAGATGGAGTATCATAACGCCGACTCTTCTAAGGAGAAGGTGGTGACATGAGCGGCCCGGTTGTAGGCATAGATCTCGGCACGTCCAATTCGGTCGTGGCCATTGTCCAAGGCAGCAAGGCGAATATCATTCCCGACCGCGAGGGTCGCCGAATCCAACCTTCCATCGTTTCGTTTCACCCCAACGGCAAAGTGCTTGTGGGTCATGAAGCCAAAAACAGGCTGATGATCGATCCGGCCAATACGGTCTATTCGGCCAAGCGACTGATCGGCCGTATCTTCCGTTCCGAACAGGTACAGGCCGCAGCCAAGCGGGCGCCCTATGAACTGATCGAAGGCGAAAACCAACAGCCGATGGTTGTCGCCAGGGGCAAGCGCTATACGATTCCTGAGATCTCCGCCTATATTTTGCGCTACCTGCGCGGACTCGCCGAAGCGTATACGGGAGAAAAGGTAACCCAAGCTGTCATTACCGTACCGGCCAACTTTGACGATGCCCAGCGCGAAGCGACCAAATCAGCGGGCCGTATCGCAGGCCTCGAAGTACTGCGCATTCTCAACGAGCCCACGGCGGCCGCGCTCGCCTACGGTTATGGTCGCGGCGTAACCAGCCGCGTTGCCATTTACGACTTCGGTGGCGGTACCTTCGACATTACAAGCTTACAGCTCAACGACCGGATTTTCGAAGTACTGAGCACTGCCGGTGACACGTTTCTCGGCGGTGACGACATCGACAACCGTATTGTTGACTATATGGAAGAGGTATTCCTACGCGAGCACCGCGTCGACCTCAGCTACAACTTAACCGCGCTAGCCCGTCTGCGCACCGTCGCTGAACAGGTTAAATGTCAGCTTTCCAGTCGGCCCAAGCGGGTGGTGCAGGTGAAGGAGTTGGCCTACGGACAGGGTGGCGAATCGCTGGATTTGAATTTCACACTCACGGTAGAGGCGCTCAACGCCATGTCGCGGGAACTCGTGCAGCGTTCCTTTCTGATTTGCGATGAGGCCTTGCGGCTAGCCGAATTGGCCGCCACCCAAGTCGACGACGTCGTACTCGTTGGGGGATTGACGCGCATGCCATTGATCAAGGCTGGCGTTACCGACTATTTCAACCGCGAGCCGCGAACCGATATCAATCCCGACGAAGTTGTGGGCGTGGGCGCAGCCGTTCAGGCGGCATCCCTTTCGCGAACGTCCGATGCGGGTGGACCCAGTGCCGTGCTGCTCGATGTTACGCCGAGGGCCTTAGGCATCGCCGTTGTTGGCGGATATACCGATACCATCATTCAGCGCAACGTGCAGATCCCCGTCGAGCAAACCCGTCGATTCGCCACGGGCCAAGACAACCAAACATCCGTACGCATTCAGGTCTGTCAGGGTGAATCGCCCAACTTCCTCGACAACCAACCCCTCGGTGAACTCCTACTAGAAGACCTACGCCCCGCCATTCGGGGCCAGGTTCATATCGATGTGACGTTCGAAATCGACACCGACGGCATTCTACAAATCCGTGCCGTCGACGTAGAAACAGGTCGCCAACAACGCGCTCGCGTAAATGTCCTGGGTACCGTTACCGAAGAAGAGATGCGCGCCCTGATGGAAAAGCACGACGAACTTCCTACGATCCTCGATGTGGATGAAAGCGGCGAATAGCGCTTAGCATCGAAAACAAGCAGTGTGCCTCCTGAGGCGCCTTTTGATGATGAACGCGGCTGTTGGTGTGCATGGTGAGGCGCGTTTTGCGCTGGAGGCGGTCGGTGCGCCCCTTGAGGCGCGTTTCTGAATGGACGAGGTTTCCCAACTACTGTTTGCGTGCTTCAGCACCATTGGCTATCCGGCCCACTAATTGCTTTTCCCGTCTTAGCCCACAAAGGAGCCGTCTTCAGTGAAGTGACGTTGGAGCGAAGCCAGAGAGTGCCGGCCCACGCAGAGTGAACAGAGTGAAACCTCGTCCATTCTAAAGTGCGCCTCACAAATCTCACCGGTCACCTCCCGTTCGCAACCAGCGTGACGCCTCCCAATTCCATTCTTCGCTCTCGTCAGCTTTCTACAGCAGGCGCCCCAACTGCTCCGCTTTGGCGAAGAGTCCGTAGATGCCCCCTGTATGCAGAAAGACTAGGGGGGCTTGTAACTCTTCGCCGGCGTCGATTCGTGACAGCATGCCGTAGAGGGCTTTGCCACTGTAGACGGGGTCGGTGATGATGCCTTCGAGTTGGGCTAGGTCGGCCATGGCCTGTAATTCCTCGTCGCGGCTGATGGCGTAGCCTAGGCCGACGTAGTCTTCCCAGATTTCGATTTCTGGGGGCTGAATTGTGAGGGGGAGCTGATATCGCTCTTTCATTTGTTGGAGGATCTCGCTGATGCGATTTTGGAACGTGAGGCGATCGTCGCAAACGCAAATGCCAATGGCGCGATAGGGCAGGTTGAAAAGTTGGATGCCCGCGATAATTCCCGCTGCGGTGCCGCCCGAACCGATGGCGTAGAGCAACGTTGCTGGTTTGTTTCCCAACTGTTTTGCTAATTCTTCGATACAGCGCACGTAGCCCCAGGCGCCTAATTCATCGGAGCCACCCTCTGGGATCACGAAGTATTTTTCACCGCCTGCCTTCTCTAGGCGAGTTGCTTCCTCACGCATGATTTCATTGCGCTGCGCATATTGTTCGGGGCTGATCCAATGAATGGATGCGCCGACCATCTTGTCGAGCAGAATGTTGGCTTGGGCCAGCGGTGGCTGTTTGGGGTTTGACGTGCGCAGAACCAAATGCGCTTTTAGTCCAAGCTGGGCCGCGGCGACGGCGGTGGCCCTTGCGTGGTTGCTCTGTTCGCCGCCGCAGGTAACTACGCCTGTCGCTTTTTGGGCCATGGCCTCGGCTAGGAGGAATTCCAGTTTGCGAATTTTGTTTCCGGACAATGCTGCGCCGGTGAGGTCGTCGCGTTTGCTGAGAATTTCCACATCTAGCTTTTGGGAAAGCCGTTGAAGCGGTTTCAGGGGTGTGGGCAGTTGGGCGAGAGAAATCGACTCAGGGTAGTTCCAGTCTTGGCTCATGCATCGTTGTTAGCATGATTCGAAAGGACTAACGATATCGAAACAGGCGGGCGTAGGGGTTTCTCAGAACTTTCTTTTTGCGAGCCGTAACGGAATTGGTCGTCGTTTTGGCCTGGGCTTTCCAAGCATGCGCTTTCCAGGAAAGACCAACCAGGGCCGCTTGCCGTGCCGTGCCTTGATGTCGAGGCAGGGTGGGCAGTACTCTCAAACAACGCTTCGATACCGCGGCAGAACAGGTTTGGCTGATGAATCGGGTTTCGCCTTTACTCGAAGTACCGGCTGGCGTTATCCATTGGCCGTTTTGGTGAGCCAAGCGACCGTTGGGATAGTACCATTGTCCACTGGCGAGACGGGCCATCTTGCCGCTCGGGTAGTTCCAGCTGCCCTTCTTATAGGACGCCAAGAAGCCGTTTGGATAATACCAGACACCGCGTTTGGACTTAGCGATCATGCCGTTGGGCCAGTAGATTCGCCGATTCGATGCTTTATAATGTGTGTCTTGACGACATGCCGTGGCTTGGTGAATCGCTACCGATTTCACCATCTTCTTGCCAGCGGGGTCGATCTTCACCAGTTCCAGCATGACGCCTAGGTCCTTGCATGGTGCTCGGACGCCCAGTTGTTTCTTGATCTTGACCTGGCAGTGTTTCTTTTCGAGACGCAGCAGCGAATCGACGGGCAATTTATACTGACGGCTGAGGTTGATGACCCCACGGATATTCTTGCAGTCGTTTGCCACCGTGGCCGACGAAGCATCGGCGGACGCGGCGAACAGAAGTGAAAAGCTAGCGGTGAACAATATCGTCTTTATACGTAACATGGTTTATTCTCCGGTGAGTGCTATGCCCGGATCGACGCTGGCGAGAGGCGATTATTCAGAGGCGCAAGGATTATTTGCGCAGGAATCGCCAAACGCGTGAAAGCGTGAGAGATTTTTCTTTAGGTTTCTGTGGTGCTGTTTCCGGAATCGCCGTCTTTTTGCCGCAAGCGGTAGATGGCGGGTCGATCAAAGCCATGGAGGCGATGGAGGCCTAGGTGCGAGATGTACTTACAATAGCGGTAGCGGGGGCGTGCGGTTCGGTGAGTCGCTATGCGATGAGCGCGTTATCGTATCGCGTATTCGGCCAACGTTTCGCCTACGGAACCCTCGTGGTGAACGTTTTGGGTTGTTTGCTTCTCGGTTTCTTTATGCAGCTTGCGGCGAGTAACGAATGGGTAGAGCGGTCGTGGCGTATCCCGATCACCATTGGCTTCTTTGGTGCTTTCACCACGTTCTCAACCTTCGGCTACGAGACCATGCGCTATATGCAGGACGGCCTGTGGTTCCTAGCGAGCACGAATATCGTCGCCAGTGTTTTGCTTTGCCTTATCGCTGTGTGGGGAGGGCTTTCCGCAGGGCGCTGGCTTTTTGCTTCAGTGTGAGCAACGTTCCCTACGCTGCGTTTGCGGTGATTTGCTCGACGATTTGCGTGAGTTTTGCGCGGATCTTGAATTTGCGGCTGTAGACTGTATTGATGCTGACGCCTAGCCTTTCGGCTAAATGTGTCGGCGCTTCCTCTTCACCAAAGCAGGCTAAGACGAAATCTTGTTCAGTGCCGTTCAGCTGAGCGAGGGCTTTGCGCGCGATGTTAGCTGATTGTTTTCGTTCGATCTGTGAATCAGCTAGACGTTCCTGTGAACGGAATTGTTCCGCCTTACAGATATCGTCGATCGACTGGGGCGTCGCGGTGCGGCAGCGAAGCTGATCGATGGTACAATTGGTCGCTATCAAGCCCAGCCAACTACTGAGTTTATATCCTCGCTGAGGATCGAAGCGGCGTAGCTTATGCCGGTCGTCGCGCAGTAGAGCGACCCAAACCTCGGAGACCAAGTCATTCAGGTCGGCATTACTATAGGAGGCGGAATAGCGATTGAGGACTTTGAGCACGCAACCAACGATCAGTCGATTGAAACGCTGACAGAAGACATTCCACGCGGCTTGGTTTCCGTCTAGCACGCTATTTAGCAACTGAACGTCGGTCACATTTTCATTATTATGGTTGTTAAGCATATCCCGCTCCCCCTACTGCGTTACAGATATCCACTGGGATCTGGGGGGACATATGGAGCAGAGGTTCCAATGTGTTAGAAAAAGAACTGCTCCATGTCGTTTTTTTCCTCACATGTGAAATCATGCGGGAAATTCCTGGGATTCAGCTTTTAGGCACCCAACACACTGTCACGGCAGGTGTTGCAAAATCACAACATCTACGCCTGTTAACTCGGATCCAAATACGTGATTTCAGCGACTTGCGGCTGGCACGAATCGTGATAAGTGATAAGGGTACGGAGCATCGAAAGCAATGCGGAGGAGTCCATGAGAATGTCGCGAGTCATCATCCTATTTTTCGTTTCACTGGGTCTTGTCAACCCGGCTTTGGCGGATGTGCGCGCCGATCTCAAAAAGGGAAAGATCATCGAAGCGTCGATTCCCGGTTCTGGCGTATGGCCTGGTATGGCGATGGGCGTTGTCGATGCACCGGCCGACTTGGTCTATAAGATCATCACCGACTTCGCAAATTACAAGGGGCTCTTGCCGCATGTGATCGTAGATTCAAAAAAGATCACAGCCACAGAGTATATGCTCAAAGGCAAATTCGCCTGGCCCGTCAACGACGCGTATATCAAAGTGAAGATCAAACGCGCGAGGAAGGGGAAAACCCTCATCGTGCAATGGAAAATGACACAGGGGACTTTCAAAGAGTATAGCGGAACGGCCTGGGTTCAGCCCTATGGTAAGAACAAGAGCGTTCTAACGTACAAAATGCTGGCCGTGCCCACCATCTTCGCACCTTCGGCGATTATGACGCATGGTTTGAAGAAGGCCACCACCGCGGTAATCGAAGCGGTTCGAAATCGCGTATCCCTGCTGTCGACGTCGAGTAGCCACGTCAAAACAGCCGCTGTCCTATAGATTCGGTTGTCGGTAATCGGTGATCGGTTGTCGGTTGTCGGTTTTC
>Ga0257122_1000495_pt1 | contig 34474 bp, 25 predicted proteins | sample SI106_120metaG_FD_190146 | JGI IMG/M metagenome (GOLD analysis project Ga0257122, IMG submission 190146) | Marine microbial communities from Saanich Inlet, British Columbia, Canada - SI106_120 | ecosystem: Environmental > Aquatic > Marine > Inlet | place: Canada: British Columbia | collected... | reverse complement strand
ACGACGCCGCCGAATTGATTGGCGATAACCTTGGTTGTCCAGCGCTTGTTGCCGTCTTTGTCGACCCATTGGTCGGTCTTCAACCGACCTTCAATACAGACTTGGCGACCCTTGGCGAGGTATTCCTTACACATCTCGGCCTGTTTGCCCCAAACCACGACCTTATGCCATTCGGTTTCTTCCTGCATCGCGCCGTCTTTACCTTTGTAACGACGGGAGGTTGCGATTCGCAAATCGGCGACCGCCGACCCACCTGGCGTGTAGCGCAGCTCAGGATCTGCACCGAGGTTTCCGATCAAAATCACTTTATTGATACCAGCCATTGTCTTTTCCCAAATCGATTGTCGGCGCCGAAGATGGCCTATGCCACCCCGCCTGTCAACCGCGAGACGGTCGCCAGGGGCTCGACGTCCGTTTGCACGCCAAGGCTCCTTGAACTATTGTCCGAATATGCAACGGCAAGTTCCGACCATTTTGGTTGTCGATGATGAGCGCAACATCCGCCGCACCTTGCGGATGGTCCTGGAATCTGAAGACTACACCGTACACGATGCGGGCAGCGCCGAAGACGGATTGGAGCTGCTAAAGAAAGAACCCATCGACGTACTCCTCCTCGATCTCAAACTTCCCAAGATGAGCGGCATGGAGGCCCTGCAGAAAATGCAGGAGGATTCCGGTTCGGCCATGATCCCCGTGATCGTCATTTCCGGGCACGGCACGGTCAGCGATGCTGTCCAGGCAACGAAGTATGGCGCATTCGATTTCCTGGAAAAGCCCCTGGATCGCGAACGGGTCCTGATCACCATCCGCAATGCACTAAAGCAATCGCAAATGCAACGCGAGATGGGCCGATTACGACAAGAGGCAGAAGGCCGCTTCGCAATGATCGGCAATAGCCCCGTGATGCAGAAGCTCTTCAACGAGATCGCCAAGGTTGCTCCAACCAAAGGCCGTGTCTTGGTTACAGGCGAAAGTGGAACGGGCAAGGAACTGATCGCCCGAGCCATTCACGAAAATAGCAATCTCGCTGGCGGCGCATTCGTCAAAGTAAACTGCGCTGCGATCTCCCCCGAACTGATCGAAAGCGAACTCTTCGGCCACGAAAAGGGCGCATTCACCGGCGCCACTGGACGCAAACGCGGGCTATTCGAAGTCGCTGATGGCGGCACGCTGCTCCTCGACGAAATTGGCGACATGAGCCTAAACGCTCAAGCCAAGGTTCTGCGGGTCCTTCAAACCGGAGAATTCACCCGAGTAGGGGGCGAGCGCGTACTCAAGGTCGACGTTCGGGTGGTCGCCGCAACGAATAAGGAATTGCGCGAAGCTGTCGAAGAGGGGACGTTTCGCGAAGACCTCTATTTCCGGCTCAATGTCATTCCCCTGAATTCACCGCCCCTGCGTGATCGCGCCGACGATATCCCAGAGATGGTGAAGCATTTTGTCGGTCAATTTTGCGACGAGAATGGCTTTCGCGCAAAATCGGTTCAGCCGGAAGTCCTCAGCCGCCTCGCCGATTACGACTGGCCGGGCAACGTACGCGAGCTAAAAAACATCATCGAGCGCGTCGTGATCATGAGCGACGACGAGATCACCGTTGGCGACCTTCCCCCTTATCTTTCCGATTCCACCAAGCCCAGTTTCGACGTGCAGCACTATGCGAATCGAACGTTGAAGGATTTCAAAGAAGAAATGGAACGTGAATTCCTGTTGATGCGGCTCGATGAAAACGAATGGAATATTTCCAAGACGGCCACCTCTCTAGGAATCGAACGCACAAACCTGCATAAGAAGCTCAATGCCTATAATATTCATCGCAGTGAAAATAAGAAGTAGGGCGCCACTGAAGCAGCGGGGCTTTCAGAACACTAGCGCTTGCGGCGCCGTTTCAACGCAGCTTTTTCGTAGGGCATGGGCAGCACGTAAGGCGTAAATTTGCGATGGTCGCTCGCCTGTAACTCAAGATTCGACATCAATACCGCTGGGCAAGTCGTCGACACGGGAATCACACCCGATTCCGCACCACAGAAGGCGTTTTCGCAAAGGGGTGTGTCGCCCACGGCGAGAATATTGCGCATGGCCGATAGCGGGGTTCCTACGAAGTTGATGTTGCGAACGAGGTTTTCGCGGCCGTCTGCCCATACCTGCAATGCCAGACTCACCGTGCCCATGAACGCCTGGAAGTCATAGGCCTCGGTAGCCGTTTCTCCCCCTTCTGCATCAAGAATCATGATGCCAAAAGGTAGGCCTTGTCGCCGAATCTCTTCCATGAACAGTTCGCGCAGCCGCTGACGGCTCTCACCGTGTTCCGTGGTAACAACGAGATTGGCCATGCGACTGATGGGACGCTCGTGGTATTCATTGCGCGCGTGGCCATTATTCGGATGTCGATTCTTCGATATAGGGCTACGCGCGGAAAGGAAGCCGACGAGTTTGCCCTTTTCTACTAGACGAGCCCGTTTACCCGCGTTTCCTTCGTCGTCGTAACGGTAGTGACCGACAACTTTCTTCCCTGCGGATGACTTCAATGAGGGATCGTCATAAATGGTAATACTCTCGGGCAAGATTTGCTTGCCCAAGGAACGCTTGAAGGTCTGCCCTTCACGTGTTGAGAGCAACCGGCTTCCCTCGAGTCGATGGCCCAGAACTTCATGAAAAAGAATTCCTGCGGGTCCGGGGGCCAAAAGTACGGGGCCGGCATACGATTTGATCGTCGGTGCGTCAGCCAGCTGATCGAGTAAGGTTATCGTCTCACGGATTTGGCGCGCGAATTCGTTGAGCGACGGCAATTCCTTGAGACTGGGCGTGATGAACGAGAGTCGCTGGTTAACGCCTTCGCCTTTTTCATTCAGCAGCCAAAGATCACAGCTCAATTCACAAACCCGGGCTTGATCGACGACTTGCGTGCCCTCGGAATTGACGAAAATTCGTGAGGTATCGCGAACGCGAAACTCCACCCACGAATTTTTGATCTGCGGATAGCGTTTAACCAAACGAGAGCTACGCAGTACAAAATCTTTCCAGACTTCGACATCGACTTCGCCGGCACTGCGAAAACGAAGATCCTTATGAGGGGGGCTGCGCTTGAACGACGGCAACTGAGCGCTTGGATCGACATAGGTCAGCTGCTGTGACCGTTTGCGCAAATAGTGCTTAACAGCCTCGCGAAAACGACCATCGGTCAGTTTCCAAGCGTGGTATTTTAGGGCGTCGACATCGTTTCCGATGGGCATTTCAACGTGGTCGTACGTATCGCTTTCCGCATCGTGGTCGTCCAAGCCCCCTTCGGTGACTTGGTCGAAGCGATAGGACCCAACACGACAATCACAATAGAGGTTGCGTCCATCTTGCACGGTGGCCTGGTTGAGGTTTCCCAGCCGCCCCCAGATATGAACCGAATGCACGTCCCTCAGCAGATAGCCGATATAATAAGGCCGAGGATAGCCCTTGATCTTCAGGTGTTTTCTTTGTCGCTGACATTCATCGGTGAGGGCCTGCACGAAACGTCGTGCCGTCCTTGCGCTCAGACTCATTCGCTACTCCTGCAGTGGGTCATTCCCATGGCAGGGATCCACCGCAATTTCCCGTTTCCGCGAAACGGCGGCGCAATGTAAAGGCTAACTCCCAACCGTGGCAAGTCACTCTTCAGAAAAGACGGGCGAGATGGCCCCAGAACTGAAGCGCAACCGCTTAGCTAGCCGTTTTCGCTACCATTTTCCGCAACCAGCTCTCGGACAAAATCCTGGCGGGCGGCATCCATATTGATGAAACGAACGGCAAAATGACTCAACTCATCGTCACTGTCGGTATATCTGACCACTTGCCCTTCAACGGTCATCACCCGAGATTCGTTTTCGATGACCAGACGTAGCCGTAGCTCGTGTCCCAGCGGCGGAGGTACATTGCGGGTTTTTAGCAGCAGACCACCGATACTCAGATTCTCGGCCACATAGAAGGTTAAGCCGCCCGAATCGCCTCGTTCTTCTACCCAGGCGCCGTAGGGAACTCGGGGAAATTTTCTGCGGTCCTGGTCCATATTCTCTTTGGCCCCCTAAGGCACGTTGTCACTGAGGGAGATGATAAGACGTCCGAGGCGAAGGAGCAAAGATCAATTGCACAGAACAATTGCAAAGATCGTTTGCTCGGGCCCTAGCCCTGGTCAAGATTCGCTGGGAACGGTCTGCAAGGCTGGATATTGGGATTGGATCGTCTCGTAGTAATCGATTATCCGGCGTACGTAGCTCCGTTTTTCCAGATAGCTACCGGGGAAAAAGCTGCGTTTGAAGCCGTAGATGATATTTCGCCGGAGATCTTGCGCACCCATATCGAGATGTTTCACCCCCAGGGCGATTTCGTCCGTGACCGTGGTATTCGAAACCGTTCGATTGTCCGTGCAAAACGTGGTGGACAGCCTGGCTTCCCTCATTTTTTTCAAGGGGTGGTCGTCGAGATCACGGAGGTTCGGCACCGTTTGCATATTTGACGTTAGACAGATCTCCAAGGTGATTCGACGGTCAGCGATATACTGAGCGAGGTCTTGTACGTATTTTTCCGCGTTTTCGATATTGGGGTCCTTGAGCATGGACGCTTCCAGCAAAAAGGTGCCGTGCCCAATGCGGTCCGCATGCAGATCCGTAATCGCCTGGAAAATACTCTCAGGACCATACGCCTCACCGGCATGAACGGTCTTCATCAGGAAATTCTCGTGGGCAAATTGAAACGCCGCACGATGGTCGTCGGCAGGATAGCCCACTTCTGCACCTGCGAGATCGAATCCCGTAATAGGCAAACCATATTCTTTCTTAATTTTTACCGCTGCTTGGGCAAGCTCTAGCGAAGTGAGGGCAAACGTTCGTTTGGGCGGAGAATAAGAATGTAGCCGCAACATATTGTCGTAGTATTCGCTCAGCCCCTCCGTAAAGAAGCGCAACGCACAAACAACGATCGAATATTCGAAAGGCGGCTCGTACCCACTTCTTACTTCAGGCCGCATATTGAAATCGTCCTTCGCGCGCTTCATGCCGCGATTGACGGCCTTCAAGACGTGATCCATCGAAAGATGCGAATGAACGTGGAGCTGCGGGGCAAAGCGTGCCTCTATGTAGCGAACGCCTTCCTTTTGGCTGTCCTCGCAGAGCTCATAGCCCACGCGTTCCAAAGCGACTTCATTTTGCATCACCGCAATGGTGTAGCCGAACCCCTGGAGATATTCTTCGAGATTGTCATAGTGGCTTTTGAAGACGAGTTCGCGGAGGCCCTCTTCCGTATAGGACGGAAGCGTCACCTGATATTCCTGCGCCAGCTCGATAAGCGTAGAGAGTCTAACCGATCCATCCAAGTGCACGTGTAGGTCGGTCTTCGGTAATTTTTCGATTAAGTCGCGAGTAATGGTCACTAACGCCTCCCGCAGCGAGTATTTAGTCCCCCCACCATAAGATATTGCTGCCCGAAGCGCCAGAAGGAAGATCATCTTTCCGCCATCATATCAGTGCAATAACAGTGCGTTAGACGCATCGCACGGTAGGGTCACCCGAACGGGTGAATCCCAAAAAAGCCGATCGGGACGTGCTATGAGGTCTGCCTCTATGCGAAGATAGACAGGCAGCAACCCATACTACGAGCCAGAAGCGGAATAGCGATGACCGACCGACGAAAACCATCGACAGATCTGAATGAAGCCTCCGCTTCACAAACAGATCCCGAAGGCCGAAAACGTCGTAGCAGCGGGGGTACGTCGGTCACGCAATTGGAAAGCACGGATCGCTGGATCGGTAGCAAGTCGGAGGAAGAACTACTATCCGATCTTAGGGTCTATTCGGCTCGCCTACGCGACAGTCCGCGTAGCCTACCCGATCGTTTGCGCGTCGCGGCGATTCAACTTCGATTGGGAAGAATCGACGAAGCCCTCGTACACTACGAAGGCGTTCTTCGAGGCTACGTTAGCGCGGGAGAAATACTAAGTGCGATCGCGCTCTGCGAACGCATACTGGCGATCTACCCAGACCTTCCCCGTGTTCAGAGGCTTCTCGCCGCTCTGTATGCGCGCGCACCCCACGGCAGCACCAATGCCGTAACACCCGTGACGCCCGTAGACGAAGTCGGAGAGTTCGTCCTGGAAGGAGACGACGGAGGCGCCAGAGGCAACGTTGTCAGTCGCGTCTTTTCGGGAAACCGACCTGCCACCAGTGAAATCGGCAGAGATCTCTTGGACAGCGATGAACTCAACCCAACGTTACCTTTCAGCGGCGAAACCGATCCCATCTTGCTCACGCGCCCAAAGCCCCAACGGTCACAGCCGGCACAACGACAAGAAACACCAACGGGCTCCGGCGGTTCACCGTCCGCCAAAGCCGGTGACGACACCGAAAATGAAGATGACAGCTCTGTTCATCTACTAACCCAACCCAAAAAAGCCGAATAGACTTTCTAATCCACCCAGTAGCGCAGGATGGGTGGCAGAATATCGACGACGTCGTCGGTACGCCCTATGAGAACGAGTGGAACACCGCAAATGAGAGAGCTTTCGGCCATGGCGGGATGTAGTAACAACACTTCCGCATCCTTGCCCTCCGCAAATTTGGTGACCACCAACGGGGTGGTCGTCACCACACGGTAACGACTGCGGTCGTTGGCAATAAACCCCTTCACGTGGGCGAGCTGCTGCGCATTGTAGCCCCTATGGATTGCAGCTTGGGCGAGAGATGCCGCCGATTGCGTCAATTGTTGAGTCAACGTCTGCTTTTCGCTCGGGTCGAAGCCTTGGGCCTGGAATTCTTGCCGCAGGGTTTCGAAACGTTGAAGGTCGTCCGCCAGATCATCTAGACCTTTTGCTTGCGGCATCGCCTTATCACCAATGGCGATCTCACCCGTGCAAACACTGGCTAGAGACCCCATGGTTTGGGAGAGCCGTAGAAAACTCCGAGATTGGCTTTTCCAAGACATGGGCTTTTTCGGCACACGCAACATTCTCACGGGGGAAGTCGTCAATTCCACCGAGCGTAGGCGATGCCCGTCTTCCACATTTCTATCCAACAGCAAAATCCCTTGAGGAGGGTGCGTGTTGCCGTAGATATTTTGGTAGAGATAGCGCCGTGCACCCCGATCATCTGGACGAGATAATTGAATCAAAGAACCGCTCAGCGTCAGGACCAAAGCACTTTGGTCGTCCCCTCGCCGCAGTATATGGGCGCGATGAAATCCCTCATGTTCTGCCAGCGCTTCAAAGGCCGTGTACTGTGCGAGGTATTCTTGGGCCTTGATATCCAATACGTGGTCCAAATCCGGCTGCTTGGAGATACCCAAGATGGCCAAGAGGTGCTCTCGCGCGATGGGGTCCAACTGTTTGAAATGCCAAAGAGGATCTGCGGAATGCTGCACCGGGCTAATGCCCAAGGCCAAAAGAGCATCCTGCAATTCTTGATAGTGTCGCTCCAGCTTACTCAATAGGCCGACGCGCCCTCGATCATCCAAATCCGAGTCCGTCAGAGCGTAGATCGCTGAATTTACGTCATCTCGACAGCGTTGAATTGTCTCGAGCAAGGCCTCTGTCTGGTGGCCTTTGGGCAGTTTTCGGCGCAAGGATTCGAGCTGTAGAGGAAGGCGAAACAACCAACTCGAGCCTTTTGAGGAATCTGAACCCACCCCGATATTATACCACCGCGAAGGAGCTATTTGCAGGCCGACAACGAAAAACGACCCCGAGGAAAGCGACGGGATCAAAAGGCCTCTGGCTATCCGTCCCTTTATGACACAAAATAGGTGTCATTATGGCCAGATCTCGTTCCCATAAAACCAAGGATCTCTTCGAGGGAGGTCGCAAAAAAGGCTACGTCACTCTTGACGAGATCATCTACAAATCACCGCTAAGCCAAACCAACGCCGAGATGGACGAGCTACTCACGGAGCTCGCCGACGACGGTATCGAATTGGGAGAATCTGAAGCGGACGAAAAACCCCAACCGGTACGCCCCGTTGGCAACGACCACCGTCTCGATCCTGTTTCTATCTATATGAAACAGCTCAAGTCGGTACCGCTACTCAGCAAAGAAGCCGAGGTCGATGCGGCACGCCGGCTCGAAGCATCACAACTCGCCATCATCTTAGCCACCCTCGACACCGACCTCCCCTTTGCCGTCGTCAAACAACTCAAACGAAAAGCCAAGTCGGCAGCGTCCGACCTCTTCGCAGATATGGAAGAGGATCTCGCCGAAGAAGATGACGAGGAATCGGAAGAAGAAGAGAGCCCGAAATCGAAAGGCAAATCTCCCAAAGACTACACCGATGCCCTGCAACGGCTTTCCGAGCTGCGGCGTGAATATTTCAATTTGGGCGTTACAGCCGCCGAAGACAGCTTTGATCAGGAAAACTCGACTCAACACGATCAGAAAACGGACGCATGTCGAGAAGAAATGCTGACCCTTGTTGGCTCCATAGATGCCCGAAATGAAATCGCTCAACGCATCGTCAGCAAATTAGACGAGATTGTCAGCCGACTCGACCAAGCCGAAGTTGAAATCGAAAGCGTCGAAAAGAACGCCCAGATGCCTGCGGATGAACTACGTCGCCTTGTACGCACCCGAAAGCGGAAGTCGGCCCTGCCCCGCCTGCGAAGTATCCAGACCGCAGAATTGGGAATCGTCACCGCAGAAATTGATCTGAAAGAACTGACAGAGCCCGCACCCAACACAACGCTTAGCGATGAAGAACTGGCGGAGTTGATCCGCCTGTTAAGAAACGCTGAGAGACGAATCCGCACCCTAGAAAAAAAGGCCACGCTGAAATCGGAAGACCTTCGTCAGCTGCACCAACGCGCACTCATCGCTCAGCGGCAGGCCCAACGTGCCAAAGATGAATTGGTTTTGGCCAACCAACGCCTCGTAGTTCATATCGCCGGCAAATATATCAACCGTGGCCTACAGTTCTTGGAACTGGTCCAAGAAGGAAACCTCGGATTGATGCGAGCGGTGGAAAAGTTCGACTACCGGCGAGGCTATAAATTCTCTACCTACGGCACGTGGTGGATTCGCCACGCCATATCCCGCGCCATCGCGAACCAAACCCGAACCATCCGCCTTCCCGTTTATGTTCGTGACGCCATTCGAAAGCTGGTTAGAGCTAGCCGTCGACATGTCCTCGAAGTGGGCAGTGAACCCACTCCCGAGGAATTGGCTGTCCGGCTAGAACTGCCCGTCGACCGCGTGATGGAAATCATGGAAGCCTCGCGCAAAACGCTTCGCTGGGAACTTCCTGTCGGGGAAGATGGCGAAACCGAACTCGGTGCGCTCATCGCCGACAAGGATTCACGTTCCCCTTTCGAAGAAGTGAGCCACAAAGGCGATTGGGAACAAATCGTCAAGGCGATGGATGCGATTAGTCCCCGAGAACAAATGGTGCTGAAACACCGTTTTGGTTTAACCGGAAAGATGGCCCAAACGCTCGAGCAGGTTGGTGCTGAGATGGGCATCACTCGTGAACGTGTTCGTCAGATCCAAGCCCGCGCCGTACGAAAACTCCAGGTCGCCGTCCGCGCCAGTCAGCGTAGCAAACAGACCTAAACTAGATGCCGCGAAACTGAAATTCTAGGGAGAGTGCGCCGATTTCGATCTGGTCACCGGCGCTAAGAGGCGTTGCGGCTTCCAGCGGCGCGCCGTTGATACGCATTGGGCTGCCACCGTCCACCGGGCTAATCCAATAGTCGTTGCCTCGCTTTTCCACCGAACCCGCTGCAACGCAAACAACTTCGTGGCCTAAATCCAATTCGTGCTTCAACGGCAGCCCTTTTTCGATATTCACGAAAACCGCTTCCTCTCCTACGTTGAGACAGAACCCCCCGATTTTCTCCGGTCCCAACGTCATATCAGGGGCTTCATTCGCCTCCATGGGACGATGGGTGGGGGTTAAATCGGCTTGGGATTTAGCGAAGAGCTCTTTGGGCCCGGCCACGTTTGCGCTGGCCTGACCACTCTTTTGACTGCTGGGTTGATCTGCCGCCCGGATAGTCCGATCGGGCTGCACTTCGGGTTGCACTTGGCAAACGAATTTAAGTTTGAACGAACCAACGCTGATTTGGTCACCGTCATCTAACAGCCGAACGTCTAACAGCTTCTGGTCGTTGACAAACGTACCGTTGGAACTATTGAGGTCCTCAATGCTATAGCGGCCGTCCTGGCGAAAGATCCGGGCATGACGGCGGGAAACCCGACCATCGGCAAGTCTCAAATTTCCCGTTCGCCCAATCACGAAATCATCACTCAAGGGATGTTCGCTTGGACCATTTTCGCTGAGCAATACGAGCTTCGCCTCGATTTGCTTCGGCGGAGCTACGACCACTTCGAACTCCTTTGCCTTACCACCGCCGTCAGGCCCGATGTCTCCGGGGCTAAAGACGATACTGTGTTGGTGAATCGCAAAGTCACCGCGACTCATCGCATGATTCGGATCTTGATTCTTCGCCCCCTCCGCCAGGGTCTCTAGGAAACTCGCCAGATTCGCCGAGGAATAATTCGGGGAGTGACGGATGATATAGTCGCCGAGGGCGTCGCCAAACTCCCGCGCACTTTGGTAGCGATCATCCGGCTGCGGTTCCAGCGCTTTCATCACGAGCTGGTCTATTTCCGCCGAAAGACCGGGGTTGCGTTGAGAGGGCGGGGGTATATTTGCCTGCCGTACATCTGCTAGCAACTTTGCCGGATTGTCTTCCGTGTAGAGTGAGGCGCCTGTGAGAGCCTCGTACAACACCACACCGGCGGAGAATATATCCAAGCGATGATCGACCTTTTGCCCCCAAGCCTGCTCCGGGGCCATATATACCAACTTGCCTTTGATCACGCCTGCTCTCGTACGCGTGGTGGCGTTGGCGGCCTTCGCGATGCCGAAATCGCCCAGCTTCACCTCTCCTTGCATGGAGAGCATGATATTTTGGGGACTCACATCTCGATGAATGATGGTCTGGTCCTGCCCCTTGCTGTCGGTCTTATGATGCGCGTAGTTCAACGCCCCCATCACTTCTTTGACCACGTGCATTGCGGCAGCAATTGGAATTGTACGATCCTGATTGCCCAGCTTTGAGAGCACATGGAAGAAGTCCGGTCCGTCAACAAATTCCATGGAAATGAAATAGACGTCGTTGATCAACCCGAGATCGAAGGTCTGAACAATATTCGGATGGCTCAAGCTAACCGCCAACTTGGCCTCTTGAATAAGCATGTCGACAAAACGCGAGTCGCCTGCAAAATCCGGAAGAATCGCCTTCAGCGCGAGTAGCTTCTTGAACCCGGCCACACCGGTCGTGGAGGCCAGATAGATCTCCGCCATGCCCCCCACCGCAATTTGTCGTTCGACATGGTAGGGGCCAAATTCGGCGTTGACCTGTAGGGTAGATTGCGCCATGAGCCGAGTATATCCCCTATCCCGGGCGTTGCGCTAGAGCGACGATAAAACCAACGTCTGAAGGCTAAACTCAAAGATGGCGGTCGGTTGAACCAATTTGAATCGCTCCAATATTTCTGGCTGCAATTCGCCCATTTCGCCTACTTCTACGCTGTGGCCATCTTTTTGGGCAATGATCGTAGCCCCGCGGCCCGGAATGAAAGACGGACACCGAGAAGGCTTAACCTCCAGCACAAAGCCCAAATCGCGCATCAACGCCTCCACCAAAGAGCGTATCTCCGCATAATCTACCCTGGGGCCAATGGCACCCCCGGCCACCAAACGCTCCTCGGCAGCCCCCGTTTCGCGTTCGGCGCAAAGATGACTGATGTTGCCGCTCTCAAAAATCCGCTGTGGCATTTCATGTGCCGTATTGGCCGCGAATGTATCCAATAGCCCCGGAACTAATGAGGTCCGAATTTGGGTTTGTTCCACACTGATCGGATTTTCGATGAGCACACAATCATCACGGTGAGGCAACAAAAGCGCATCGTATTGAACCTCCGGTGAAGACAGAATGAGCGTGATCACTTCGGTGCAACCGAGACCCGTCATGGAGCGCCTTACGATTTCAGAATAATGTTCCTCGGGGCGCTCCACACCCACCGTCATCGTAGGGACCAACGCGGCGTCAATATTATGATAGCCGTAGGCGATGGCCACGTCCTCCACCAGATCGATCGGGTGCATGATGTCGTTGCGGTAGGCGGGGATGGCGACATCCACAACCTTTTCCGATTGCCCGGCTATGCCGTGCCCCATCTTCCTCAAATTTGCGACAACATCGTCATCGGTCAAATCGACACCGATGACGCGACCGCTTTTGGCGAGTTCAAATTCCAGCTTCTGGGGTGTCAGGTTAGGGGTAACAAGGGTCTCTTTATCATAGCGAATTGCGACCTCTTCAAGGGTCACGCTTTTGTCGAGTTCGGCCAGGCTGGTCGCGAGGATATTCAAGGCACGGTCGACGATTCGTTGGTCGGTACCGGTGACATCGATGAAGAAGTTCTTCGTTTGTCGTGTCACGCGGGTCTCTTCGCTGTTGATAATGGGAGGCAGGCTCATGACTTTGCCTGTTTCGTCGGTGAGGAGCGGATAGCCGTCGAAGCCGGCGAGAAGCCGAGCGTAGGCGATACCCTTGGGATGCTTCTCCAATACTTCGCGGGGTGTAATCGAAGCGGACGCATCGCCGAGATCATATCCAAGGGGCACGAAAGAAAGTTCTTCTGGCCCCACCACCCGATATTGGAATTCGTTTCCACTCACCGTATCGAGATCATAGACACCGATGGAGGCATGCTTCCGATCGCGACCCAGCGCCCAATGTAAATTCTCTTGTAGCTTCATGATCGCCTTCAAGAGATCGTCATCGAGGGTAATGCCGCGCACGATTGCGCAAGCGATCTTTGGCCTGTAGCTCGTATCAGCGGCCAGGCGAGGGTCAACCGTTACGCTCTTTTCCCCCGACTGGAGGGTATATTGGGCGGGTTGGTCGCTCTCGGACAGATAGTTGCGAAGCACGCGCGCCAGGCCACCCGGATCAAACATATCGGGTCGCACCGCCAAAAGCTCCATGCGGATGACATCACTCTCACCGAGAGCTGTCAGCATTTCGGGTGAGGTTCGAAAATCGGTCGAGCAGCGGTCGCATAGGACCGGTGGATTTTCGGTGGGCGTAATCTCGAGAATATTATCACAACGCTGACAACCAAACCGGCGTAGCGTCGTATAGCCTTCAACGTCGCAGCCCAAATGCTGCAAATGCAGAACCAGTTGGTCACGATCGACCGTCGTTGCGATGCGAGAAAGCAACATGTCTACGGGAATTCCGACTACCGGCATAATGGCGTCTCCTTTAGCCAACTCATGCGCGCACGATAGAGTTCACCGATACTAGAAAGTTGATAACGAAACATGGCCAATCGTTCTAGGCCCAAACCCCAGGCAATAACGGGCGCCTTGCATCCCAGAGGTTCGGTAACCTCGGGGCGAAACATGCCCGCGCCCCCCATTTCCACCCAATCGGATTTACTCTCCGACCAAACGAAGATTTCCACGCTGGGTTCGGTATAGGGAAAGAAGGCCGGCCTAAACTGAAACCGCTCGAATCCCATCTTCTTGTAGAAGGCGCGTAGCGTACCCAGGAGGGTGGCAAAATTTGCCTTCTCGTCAATGATCACACCATCTACCTGATGGAATACCGGCAGATGTTTATAGTCGACGGTTTCGCGCCTAAATACCGGCCCCACACAGAAAACCTTACGCGGCGAGTTGGGATCTTCAGCGAGAGCGCGAATCGTAGATGCGGTGGTATGCGTGCGAAGAACGGGCCGACGTGCCAACTCTTCGTTCCAGCGATATCGCCAACCCACCGACCCCGTATCGCCACCGTCTTGATGCGTTCGCCGAACGCGGTCGACAACCTCCTTGGCGGGCAGTTTCGTTTCCGCAGGACGACCCACATAGAACGTATCCTGCATGTCGCGCGCCGGATGATCTTGAGGTTGAAAGAGGGCATCGAAATCCCAGAAGCTCGACTCCACATAGCCGCTAACGATTTCGCTGAAACCCATCTCTAAGAAGACCCGCCGTGTTTGATTGAAGACACTCACCAACGGATGTTCTTTCGCCGAATAGACCGGTTCAGCAGCAAGCGTGACATCATATGGACGGAGATCCGCGTTGCGCCATTCGCCAGAGCGAAGCATCTCCGATGTCAGCTGGTTGACCTGCTTGCGGGCAACCAACCCACCGGATACCAACGCGCGACCACTGTCGCTGAGGGAGACCATGCGAATCGTCTTGGTCTTTTCCTCCACGCAGCCCTTGCGATCCTTCAGTAATTTGAGCGCGGCTTCGACATTTATTCCTTGCGCCGAAAAAAGATCACTGCAACACGTGCCCGACTTGACAAGCGCTTCGACCAACCGTTCGTCTTCGAGCTTTTCGCCAAGAGCTTGTTCGCCCCCAGCCAAGAGCTTCACTTCCTTGCCAGCTTTTTCCGCCCAGCCCTTCAGTTTCAGCCACCGAAGCGATTGGCCTACGTCTTTTTGTTCCAGTCCACTCAGTGCGGGAAGCGTAGCCATATCCGCCTGGCCGCCATTTTTGGAAAGCGCCTCGATGATTGCGCGCTCTGGAAATACGGCACCGGCTAGAACTTTGCCCTTTGCCCCAAGCCGCAGCTGAACTTCCACAATTTCCTCAACGTTGATTTGCCCCGCACTGGCGCGGCTAAGGCATACCGCTGATACCTGGCTCTGATCTACTTCCAGACGATTCGCCAACTCACGAATGGCCACAGATTCTTTAGCATCAGCGAGGGTCGTCAGTACCCGATAGTCTAACTCTGGTACAGGTACGGCTGCCTGTTGCTCTTTTTCCGACATACAAAGCTCCCATGGTGAGCAATTCGTTCCCGAAGGAACTTAGGGGGAAATACCCAATCAAACGTTTCGCGAGACTTTAAATGAAATGACGTGCGGAGACTACATTTCCTCTAAAACCTCGATTCCCAATAGGGCGAGCCCCGTCTTCACAGTATTCCCCACGGCCGCGGCGAGAAGGAGTCTGCCGTGTCGCAGTTGGGGATCCGTACAGGTCGCTATGGGATGGTTTTCCTTATCTGAAAAGATGAAAGCAAAACTCTTACACAGGTCAAAAAGGTATTCGGCTATTCGCGACGGATCTAAACTCTTGGCCGCCCAGGCCACAACCTCGGTAAACTGCGCGAGCGACCTAACGATTTCCAATTCACGATCGGTTCCCAATTGGTCGAGAGCCGTAAAGTCGAGTTCGGGTTCGCCGCCGGCCTTGCGCAAAAGAGAACGGGTGCGCGCATAATTGAAAAGGCAATAGGGGCCTGTTTGGCCCAAAAAGTCGATACTCTCTTTGGGATCATATTCGAAGGATTTTCGCGGCGAGAATTTCAGCAGATAGTATTTCAGGGCTGCCAGGCCGATACGTTCGGCTCGGAGAGCCACTTCCTCGGCGCTGATCCCTTCGGTATGCGCTTTGCCCTCTGCTGCGCGGGATTCGGTTTCGGCTTTGGCCAGGCGATGCATCTCGTCCATGAGATCGTCAGCATCAACCACCGTGCCTTCGCGGCTCTTCATCTTGCCTTCGGGTAGACGAATCATGCCGTAGGCCAAATGTTTGCATTTTTCGCTGAGCCCATCTCTCAATAGACCGAGAATTTTGAACAGCACGTCGAAATGGTAAATCTGTTCATCACCGACCACGTAGATCAGCTTTTCCACGCCAAAATCATCGAAACGCTCTACCGCCGTACCCAGATCCTGGGTCATGTAGACGCTGGTGCCATCACCGCGCAGAAGAACCTTTTCGCCCTGCATCTTGATTTGGTCGAGATCGCAAACCGTTGCGCCGTCGGCCCGCTTCGCCAAGACCCCCTTTTCCAATCCCTCTTGGACCAGGGCCTTGCCTAACCGATAGGTATCGCTTTCGAATTGGTAGCGGTCGAAGGCCACCCCCATACGGGCATAGCTTTCTTCGAAGCCCTTCAGAACCCAACCGTTCATCTTGCTCCAGAGCGCGCGGATACCTTTCTCTTCCGCTTCCCAGTCGACGAGCATTTCACGAACTTCGGCCCCCAACGGGGATTCGTCATTGAAGTAGGTATCTTTATGTTGGGAAAAGAAGGCCTTCTCACTCAGATCTTCTTTTTCCTTCTGGCCTTTACCCTTCTGATCTTTTTTGGGCGCCTTCTTGGATAGTTGCTCGGCCTTCCAGGCATTATAGGCCTCGGTCGCCGCGTCGGTGCTCTGCCAATTCTGATATTCTTCGGTGAATTTACGATCGAAAAGCACGTAAAAGTCGCCGACGAGATGGTCACCCTTCTTGCCGGCCTTTTGCGGATCTGTTTCGTCACCCCAATGCTTGTAGGCCAACATCGACTTACAAATATGAACGCCGCGGTCGTTGACCAAATTGATACGACTCACTTTATGGCCATAGTGAGCCAACAAAGCAGAAACCGAAGCGCCGAGCAGATTGTTGCGGATGTGTCCCAAATGGAGCGGCTTGTTGGTATTGGGAGAGGAAAATTCCACCATAAAATGTTCGGGCTCTTTCACTTGAGCCGAAGCATAGGCTTCCCGACGCCGCAATACCTCGCCCACAACCACCCGGACCAAAGCCTGCGGGCGCAAACGAAAATTGAGATAGGGCCCGTCAGCGTTTACCGATTCGATCAACGCGTCGGCGGAGATATTTTCGGCGAGGTCCTTTGCGATCAGGGGCGGTGCTTTGCGCAATAGCCGCGCCAAAGGAAAGCAGGGAAAACCATAATCTCCCATTTCGGCATTGGGTGGAGGATTGAGGTCGATGGCTACCTCGGCCGCGCCGTCGGCGCCCAAGGCGGAAATAGCGGCGCGAGCTTTCGCTCTTAGGGCGTCGCGAATTTCGGTAACAGAGAGTTCAGCGAGTGCAGCATCATCCATAACTGGGGAAGGTAGAGCATTTCCGCCACGCTGGGCAAGGCTTCGTTTCCCTTAGAAAGTGCCCTGAAGCCGCAGCATCGCCCCGCCGGGAGTCGGGCCAACCGCAGCGTGTGTTCCGTCGGGTGATGTCCAATCCAGCACGAAAAAAACGATAGCGGCAGCGGCGGCGGCTCCACCGATGCCGATCATTGCATTCGTACCATTGGCGAGTCCAACAGCCTTGTCATGCAGGGCCTGTGCATTGACCAGCGGCAGATCAATATTGCGGGATTCCTCGTCCTTGGACTTGGCCGCGAGGCCCATCCCGATGGCCGCTCCCGCACAGGCCACGGCGAGACCGGCCGAAATCCAGGCCGGCCAGTTGATCGAACGACGTTTCTCTTTAGCCCCGTCTCCCCCACCCTTTCCATCTTTGCCGTCATTGCCGTCATTTGGATCGGGTTGGGTGGTGGGCTGGCTCGCGGGCTGGCTCGTGGCAAGTGGGTCGGGATCTACGGGCACCGTTTCCAGCGCCTTTTGCATTGACGAAAATAGCTCGCGGATCTTGGGTGAAATCGCTTTGGGTAGCGACACGCGGGGATCACTTTCCAAGGCGCGGCGAAAGGCCGCCGTAGCATCCGCCTTTTGCAGCAATTCGAAATAGGCAATCCCTTGATATAGAAAGATTTTTGCGCGAAGAGCGTCGTCGTTCTTCCGCCAAGCCAAGGCCCGCTTGAGGACCTTCAGCGCCTTCTTTTCTTCGAATTCGTTGACCAGTTTGATACCGCGTTCGAGATGCGGGTTGGCCGTTGCAGGCAGAGAGGAGAAGAGCAAGATCATCAACGCGAGGACGCCCAGAGGATATCCCTGAGCGTAGCTTCGCCTAGTAGGGGATTTAACCCCTTTTAATTGTTGATCTCTCCTGCCAATGCCGACCATACTCATCCGCTAACTAAGGGTATCTTAGGAACCTTAACAGAGGATGCGAAGCGTGGGCCAAAAGAGTGACCAAAAGAGCCAGCAAAAGAACCAGAAGAAGAACCAGCAAAAGAACCAGACCATTACGCCCCGAGAGCAGGATTTCGCGGCCTGGTACCAAGACGTCGTCCGCCAGGGCGACCTGGCCGAAAATGCTGAGGTGGTCAAAGGATGCATGGTCATCAAGCCTCACGGCTATGCGATTTGGGAAAAGATCCAAGCCCAGCTAGACCGCCGGTTCAAAGAGACCGGCCATAAAAACGCATACTTCCCCCTCTTGATTCCAGAGAGTTTCCTCAAAAAAGAGGCGGAACACGTGGAGGGATTCGCCCCCGAGCTCGCGGTCGTCACCATGGCCGGCGGCAAAAAATTGGAAGAACCCTACGTCATTCGGCCCACCTCCGAGACGATCATCGGGCATTTCTTTGCCAAGTGGATCGGCAGCTGGCGGGATCTACCCCTATTGATCAACCAATGGGCCAACGTCATGCGCTGGGAATTACGCACACGAATGTTCCTCCGCACCGGTGAATTCCTCTGGCAAGAAGGCCATACGGCTCACTCCAGCCACGAAGAAGCGAAGGTGGAAACCCTGCGCATGCTGGATGTCTATGCCGAGTTCGCCGAGGAATGGATGGCCATGCCGGTCATCAAAGGCCTCAAGACCGAAGGTGAAAAGTTCGCCGGCGCCAACAAGACCTATTGTATCGAAGCGATGATGCAAAACGGACTGGCCCTGCAGGCGGGTACGAGCCACGACCTCGGTCAGAATTTTGGCAAGGCATTCAACGTCCGCTTCCAAAATAAGGATAAAGAACTCGAATACGTCTGGCAGACCAGCTGGGGGGTCAGCACCCGTCTGGTGGGCGGACTGATCATGTCCCATTCCGACGACAAGGGGTTGGTCTTGCCACCACGACTGGCGCCCATACACGTCGTCATCGTTCCCATCTATCGCAAAGAAGAAGAGCGCGACGATGTTTTGGCCAAAGCCGACGCCCTCGCCGCAGAGATGCGGGCCCGTGGCCTGAGCGTCGAAATAGATGCGCGCGATTACAAACCCGGCTTCAAATACTATCACTGGGAACAGCGGGGCGTGCCACTGCGGGTGGAGCTCGGCCCACGCGATCTAAAATCCGAAACCGTGATGTTAAAGCGCCGCGACCAAGACGATAAGTTCACGTTGCCCATGGCGGAACTGGCCGAGAAGGCAGAAGTCATGATGGAAGAAATCCAGACCGCTCTGCTAGAAAAGGCGAAGGCACAACTCAAAGAGAATACACTTCTCGCTGATTCGTTAGCCGAGGTGAAAGAAATCCTCGAGCCCGTAACCGCCGAACGCGGCGGAGGCAAATTCGTCATGGTTCATCTGGCAGATCATGCCGATGTCGATGCAGCCTTGAAGGAATTCAAGGCCACGGTTCGTTGCATTCCTCTGGAAGATCACTACGACGGTGGCGGCAAATGCGTCGTTACCGGTGTGGAAGTCGACAGGCGGGTGGTCGTAGCCAAGTCCTATTAGTTCTCTATTAGTTCTCCGGCAACTGTTCAAATCCGTGGCGCACCAAACGCCCATCCGCAAGCAAGAGATAGAGCTCTTCGGCTTGTTGCTGTAGTCCCATCCAAACGATCTTTCCTTTCGTCTTTACTGCACCCGATGCGCGAATATGGTCGCGAAGAAAGATCTCCACACGGTCGGCGGAAACGAGGGCCCAGTATTTTTTCGACGCCGCAATCAAGAGGGGAACCTGGACCAACCGCCGGCGGGCCAGTACTTTGCCGAAGGAATATTGGGTTTCCGTCGACTTCACCAATTCCAGACGGGTCAACTGCCCCTGACGCGCAGCCAATAGCAAAATGTCGTCATCGAGATAGTTGATGAGGCCAACGGATTCATCTTGATACCGGCGTATTTGACGGCTTTCTAATTGTAGAAATGAAATCACTCCGTCGCCACATGCGACCGCGAGGCGTTTTCCACGGCGGCGCATCTGGGTTACCGGATAAAGGCAAACCTGCTGCCCTTTCGGGGTTTCCACGAATGTCCCTGCCGTACAACGCTTCGCTTCTGGAAGTCGCCGACGGTCTGACGGCACAGCCCACGCCGTACAACGTACGCCTTCAACCGCCATCGCTTCGGCTTGGTCGAAAGCCCAACGCAATACGAAGCCACGTTCGGTTCCGAAATAGGCGGCGCGGTCTTGATCATCGATTACGCCATCCATCAATTGTTCCGGTCCACGAACCGATCGCAGAAGGCGGTTTTCGGCCAGGCTCCACCAGTACGCGGTACGACCCGCGAGAACGAAGAGCTTCTTTTGGTCTTGAGAAAAGGATAATTTGACCACCGCATCTTTGACGTCTGTGATCTCATCTGCCTTTTGGGCCCCCTCTTGATAGAGGAGAACCTTGCCTTCCTTTGTGCCTAGGGCCCATTTTCCATCGGACGACCGGACCGCGGTCGTCATCGATTGAGCAAAATCGGCGACCAACTTTCCCTGGGTAAAACGAATGGAAGGCGGTTTGGGATCTGAGCATGTACAGGACAGCCCAAGCGAGACGAGTAACAATGCCAGAGCTAATGGCAAGAATCGAAATAGATTTCTCATTAGCTCAATCAAACATCAGCATAGCCAGTAGCGCAAGCAGCGCGGTCAATAGGCCGATGACCATGGAGAGGATCAGATTCAGGCGTTTTCGCCTTTTGGTCACGCGGTCCATGGCCGCTACTTTCGTGCGCGCGTCACCCGCGAGACGCTGAATACGCGTCATGACCAATTCGCGCAGTGCCGACTGTCGGGCGATTGCCCTCGCTTCACTGGATTGGGGGATCCGCGGCCGACGCGACCTCAATTTATCAGCCGCTACGGACAATCGCGTTGCCTGCTGAGCACAACTCAGGCAACTACGAAGATGCCGCTTCACCGCCGCCTGCTGGTCACTGCCGAATTCGGGGCCCGTATCTGCGGCCAAATCCCCGAGGCGATCGGTATCTAGGCCTTCGTCCAAGCCCTCCGGAAATCCCTCCGGCAACGCATCAATGAAAACGAGCGCCCCGAGACTCAAACAACCGCCAGTTTCGAATATCTGACCCTGCTTGCTCATCATGGGGCTCATGATGGAATCTGGCCTTTTTCTTCCTGGCCGCTGAGAACCGTTAGCGATTCGCCGGCCTGTTGACGGATTTCCCATTCGCTTCGCCCCAATACGAACGCCACTTCCTTGGGGTGCAAATCATGCCAAAGCAAAAGTTTGAGGATTTCCTGATGCTGGGGCTCGAGCAGTTCGAGTTCAGAAGTTCCCGGGACCCGAGGCAACCCGTCTCTTTCGATCAACTGTCTCGTCTTGGCAAATAGCCACGCGCGAACGGAAACCGCCGAATCCAGCCCCACGATATCGGTCACCGCCAAGGCCAAAACCCGACGGTACACGAGTGAGCCGTAATACAGCCCAACTCGGTCTACACAATACGCATAGACGGCATCCTGATAGCTATCGAGCATCAGTTCGACAGCGCGGCGATGGTTCCCGTCGCGCAACGCTGCCAAGATTGAGGATTCACCGTATGCCTGCAAAGAACCTCCCGAAGTTGATCCGTCGTTTTTGCGCCACCTCTCGTGTGCTTCCTAGATTCTAGGCCCGCCGAGCCGATGACGCCCCCCCTCAAAGCAAAATAGCTAAAAAAATGCGGTCAACAGCCTGAGAATATTGCCGGTTGACCCACGTATGGCATAGTGGCTCCCTGGAATATGATAGGCAGAAGTTGATAGGCGGAATATGATAGAGTGTCTTTTCGCGGCCTTAGACCGCATGGTCAGGTATTGATGCGCAAATCGAGTCGGCTCCCAATCGCACTTAGCATGCTCTTTATTTTCGTCGTGTCGAGCTCTAGCTCTACGGCGCTGGCCCGCGCGAAGCCTCGGGTGGCCGTACTCAAGTTCAGCGGCCGCAAGGCGAAGAGCGCACGCAAAGCCTTCTTGAAGGCGATCAAGAAAAGAAGCCGACTGATCTCCACCAAGAAATACAGTCGAATGGCGAAGCGGCTGGGCGTTGAACCCCAATCCGAAGAGGGAATCGCCGCCATTTGCGCCAAACTCCGGTGCAAGGCTGTCGTCATCGGCGCCCTAAAACGCCTGCGACGAAAACGGCACCAGCTGGTCATTCGCATCCACAGCGGCAGTGGCGAGAAAATTCAAACGATTGGCGTAAAAAAGACAAAGCGGATCAAGGCCGCAGCAAAAGCCCTGGGCAAAGCCTCACTCAAACTATTCGCCAAAGGCAACGTACCTCCACGGAGCGGTGATGCCGACTCCGGCGACGACGCACCACCTGTCGTGATCTACACACCGGACGAAGACAAAAGCACTGACAAAGCCGGCGCGACAGACACGACAGACACGACAGATAGCACCGATGCAACGGATTCCTCGGATACCGCCGATGGCGCGGAAGATCCGCTCCTCAGCGGCGTAACCCCTATCCAGAAAAAACGCCGGGCTGCACCCGCGAAGAAAACGGCGAGCCCCAAGGATGGCGCCCAAAGCCAGCGTTTTTCCGTTTCCGTTTCCATGGGCATGGCCATGCGCTCATTCGAATTGAAAGGCGCGAATCCCGCTCAGGATACCCGATACGATGGCGGGATTTATTCGGAATTCACCGTTGCAGCGGAGGTCTATCCCATCGCCTTTTTTTCCCAAGGCTTCGCGAAGAATATCGGTATCCGGCTCGCCTACAACCGCCATATGGCGATCTCCACCACCCTGCCCGACAATAATTTCAACTTGGAAACAACCTCCCAGGAATTGCTCGCCGACCTGCGGCTAAATTGGCCGATCTTTTCCAAGGCCACTTCACCCATTATTCAGGCCTGGTTCGGTGGGGGATTTAGGGAGTTCTTTCTGAGCGAAAAAGCCTGCCCCCAGGGCAGCGAACAAAGCGATCCGAGCTGCGTTGTCAATCCGGTCCTCACCGCATTCAACCATGGCTTTCTTTCCATCGGCGTCGGGGCGGTAGTGCCCATCTTCACCCCGCTTTTCGCCATCGAGGCCTCGTTCGACGCTCGCCCCTTGCTAAGCGTTGGCGACGCTGCGATCCAGTCCTATGGCGAACGCGCCGGCGGCTTTGGTTTCGGCGTGCGGGGTGGCTTTCGGGGGCAACACCGCCTCGGTTTTCTCTATTTCCTGAGCGTGGAATACCTTTCCTTTTCCATGAGCTTTCAGGGGCTTGACCAAAACGACCCCAATCAACGCGTACGTACCGGCTACCCCGACCGTGCGGAGCCCACCAAAGGCACGGATAGCTATCTGCGGTTCTGGCTCGGCCTCGGCTACGCCATGTAAGGCAGCGATCCTTTAGCCTTTCGCCCCCGTCCGTGATAAATTTCGCCACTCATAAACAAACTTCATTTCCTTTCCGAACGCAGGAGACGAGCGATGTCTCGACCTAGAGCAATCTATTTATCCTTCCTCTCTTTTTTCGTCTTGACGGTATTCTGCTTCCCGTCACAAGCAAAACCGAGCCATATCAAGATAGCCAATGAAGTGGCTCTCAACGATGGGCTCGGGGTATTGCCCAAGGATCTCGATCGCTCAACGCCACGGCGTTCCTGGAAGGCATTTCTCGACTACTGCAAAAAGGACCAATTCGCGACGGCAGCCCATCTGCTGAACTTGAAGGCCTATCCGGCGAGCAATCATAAGGATAAGGGGTCGGTGATCGCCAATAAACTCTATCGACTGGTGACCTCTACTCCGCAAAAAGACACCAACCTATTGAGCGATAACCCTGTCGGCCCAATCAAGGGAGACCGCCCACAAAACTACGTTGTTGCCGCAACGTTTTCGGGCGAAAGCGGAGACGTTAACGAAATTTGGTTGCAGCGCACCCTCAACCAGAAAACAACGAAAGAGGTTTGGGTCGTATCGTCTACTTCGATTTCGGGTATCCCCGCCCTTTACGAGCGAATCGTCGAAGGGAAGGCTGCCCTGGCCAAAGTCAAAGTCATTAATCAGGGCCTCGGGCCCATTCCCGATAATTTCGATCTGAGCAACCCCCGAACAGCTGCGACACTCTTTCGAAAACTGACCAATGAGGGCAACTATGCCGACGCTGCCCGTCTGCTCGATCTCTCCGAGCTTTCGGTCCAAAAACAAAAAGAGGAAGGCCAGCATATAGCGCGCCGACTCGCTCTTTTGCTTCAACGTTTACTCCCAGGCAGCTTCGATCGACTCAGCCGGAAAGTGAACGGCGCGGACGAAAGTGGTGTACCGAGTAATGAAGACGTGGTCACTACCGCTAAAGTCGACGCCGATGCGGTGCAAATCCGCTTGATGCGCATCAGACGACAGAATGCCAAGCCCGTGTGGGTTTTCTCCGCCAAAACGGTCGTCGAAATCCCCGCGCTCTATGCCAAGATTGGCTACGGCTGGGCTGGAGATTACCTCCCCACCGTCTTCTTTCGCGTTCAGATGTGGGACATTCAATTATGGCAAGCAATCGGGCTGCTTGTGTCCTTGATTCTCGCGTGGATTTTGGGCGTAATCGCCTCAGCTTTCGCGAGACGCTGGCTTTTATGGTTGGCGCGAAAGTCGAAGAACGATTGGGACGACGCCCTCGTCGCCGCTGGCCGCGGCCCCATAGCGATGCTCTTCTTCGCCCTCGGTTTTCTCATTATATCCAGCCTTCTCGCGCTCGCGGACGGTCCGCAAGGCGTCGTGTTGCGGCTATTGAAGATGCTCGCCATTCTCGGCGTCGGTTGGTATTTGGTTCGATTGATCGATGTCGCTGCAGATTTGCTGATGCAGATCTTCCGAAACCGCGACGACGACATGGGCCTTTCCATGGTGCCGGTGGCCAGACGAATCCTCAAACCGGTGATGATCGTCCTCGTCGTCCTCTTAGGCCTGCAGAATTTGGGCATGAACGTGACGGGCCTACTCGCTGGTTTGGGTATTGGTGGTTTGGCCTTAGCCATGGCCAGTAAGAGTACCGTCGAGAATATGTTGGGCGGTATCACGATCGCCTTCGACCGTCCTTTCAAGGTCGGCGATACGATCAAGACCGGTAGCTTTCGCGGTTCCGTCGAAGAGGTAGGTTTGCGTTCAACACGAATTCGCACCGCCAATCGTACTTTGGTTACCTTGCCGAATGGACGGCTGGCCGATTCCCATATCGAGAACTTTGCCGAGAGAGATAAGCTACGCCATGCGTTCACCATCGGACTTCAATACGATACGAGTATGGATCAGGTTCGTTACGTCATCGACGAAGTGAAACGCTTCCTCTACAGCCGAGACGACATCTCAGACGGATTCTCGGTGCGTTTCTCCACGCTCGCGGATTCTTCGGTAAATGTGGATGTCGTGCACTACGTCGCCACGGAAGCCTGGGGCGAATTCACAGCAGCCCGCGAAGAGATATTGATGGAGGTTTCCGAAATCGTCGGCCGCGCGGGCGCCGAGTTCGCCTATCCATCTCAAACACTCTACACGGGCAAGGCCGCCGATGCCGATAGCGACAAAGCGAAGGGCGCAAGTGCCGCGGTCGCCGAGCGACGAGCCGACGGAACCCTTTGTATTCCCGAGATTCCGGAAAAGGTAGCCAATGAGCTGAAGCCCTCAGCGGCCTAGCCCGAGAGCATACGTCACTACGTCACTACGTCACAACGTTCTAACTACCGGCGATGGTCGAGCCTGGTCTCGCTGTCCGAAGGCACTAGGGAACCGGAGGCTTTAGCCCCTCTTGCCATTCCCCCAACAACTGAACTTCTAGTTCCAGGGAAAAACCGGTTTTCGCTTTCACTTCACGGTGAATGTGGGAGACCACCGCTGCGATATCTGCGGCCTTGGCATGGCCGAGGTTGATGACGAAATTTGCATGGTGCGGGGAAACCTGAGCATCGCCGATGCGAAAGCCCTGCAAACCGCATTCGTCGATGATCTTTCCCGACGACCGGCCGATGTCGTAGTCGTTCTTGAAAACGCAACCGCAAGAGGGATAACTCATCTCGTTTTTGCCCCGACGGCTGGCTTCAATGCGATCCATTTCCGCCTGTATGACGTCGCACATTCCTGGCTGCAATTGAAAGGTCAGTTCAGCGAGCCAATCTTCGCGTCCCTGAAAAGGCGAGGTCTTATAGGAAAAATCAGCGGGCCCGAGTTGATAACTCTGCACCTTGCCGTCCCGATCGACAACGGTCGCGCCGATCAATATTTCTGAAATCTCACCGCCATAGGCTTTGGCATTCATATAACAAGCGCCACCGATGCTGCCGGGTAGCCAAGCCAAGAAGGCCGCATCCTGCAAAGCGTGGTCATGCGCGAATGCGGCAACGGCATGACTACCCACGCCTGCACCCACTGCGAGTTGGGTGCCGTTTACCTCTAAACGGTCCAACGCTGACGTAACAACAACCGCCCCCCGAATGCCGCGGTCGCTGATCAACACATTGCTACCACCACCCAAAATTGCGTGCGGGACATCCTGTTCAAGCAAGAGTCTCTTCACACCTGCTAGCTCTTCGGCATTTTGCGGAAAGGCCGCAAGGTCCGCCGAACCGCCGACCTTATAGGTGGTCAAATCTGCTAGCGACAAATGTTCTTCCACGCGTTTGCAGCGGGCCCTGAGCTGCGAAAGCAGATTTTCTTCGTTGCTGACCATGGCGTTAGCGTAGCTCAATAAATTAGCATAGGCCACAGCGCTCTATTGACAAGCGCGCATCCTGCCCACCATGCTTGACTCATAACAATATTCGACCGCCCAAAAAGATAGGATGGTTCTAGATGGTCCCTAGCAGACGGTTCGCGTGCTCTCTTACCGCATTCGCCATACTGATCTCTCTGATGCATCCCGCGGACGGCGAGGCCCAAAACGCTGGCGCTGGAGCGGGTCTCTTGCGGCATCTTCCGCCCTCGAACCAAGCGGCACTGCTCATCCCGACAAAACTACTACAGCCAGGTCTGGATTGGTTGGGACGCACGCCACAAGCCCAGCAGGAGCTCAGTGATTATTTGAATAGGGAACTGGGCGTTGACCTCAGCCGGGCTGAAGGCGTGGTCATTTCCGCAAAAAAGCTGAAAAACTCATTTCGGCTCAGCGCCTTCATTCTGCTCAAGAATGCCACGCCCTTGAAGGGAAAGGCCGTTGGCCGCCACCGAGGCCAGAAGCTCCTGCCGCTAGGAGAGAACGTCGTGGCCAGCCGTCTACCAGGTGGCATCGTCATCGGGAATATGAGCGGGGTGAAGCATTTTATCGACTTCAAATCAAAGAAGGGAAAGACGCTCAAAGCAGGTTCACCCTTGGGCGCCCTTTTGGCCATCGATTCGACGAAGGCCAAGCTCTATTTCGGGCTTTCGCTAACAGATATTCCCCCAAAGGCGCTTCCGCCCGCTGCAGAGGCCATCATTCAACGCTACGACCTGAGGGCTATCACGTTTAGCTACGACATCCCGGGCGTCATTCAAGTTGCGCTGGCGGGCGATCCCACGAAACTCCCCCAAGCCCGGGAACTGGTCGTGAGCATTCTAGAAACCTTCGTGGCGGGTTTTGAACGACAAAAGGCCAAAGCGGTAACCGAGAGCAACATTGTTCCAGCGGTCGCATCGATCGTTGGAGTACATCTGCTCAAGGAGATGACGAAAGAGATCGAACCGCGAATGAAAGGCGACCTATTGGTCGCGAGTTATCGACTCCCCAAAGACCACAGCACTCTATTGCTCCCCATGGCAGGCGTATCGGCGGCCATCGCCATACCCGCATTCATCAAATACCTCCGCAAGGCAAAAACTGTCGAAGCGATTCAGGGCCTAGATCAGATCAAAGCGGGAGCAAAGGCGTTCTACCAAGCGGATCACTACGACCCGCAGAGCGGCAACCTTCTACCAAAACGCTTTCCCCCCAATACGGGTTGGACCCCGAAACGGAGCTGCTGCGAGGATAAGAAGGGTAAAGGAAAATGTCTCGTTTCCACCAAGGCGTGGAACACATCGGCTTGGCGGGCGCTGCAGTTCTCAATGAATGAGCCCCATTATTATCAATGGCGTTTCGTCAGCAGCGGTAAAGGAGCAGACGCCAGCTTCACCGCTCAGGCGCGCGGCGATTTGGATTGTGACGGAATACCTTCCAACTTCGAAATCTGGGGTAGCTCTGACGGGCAGGGTGGTGTCAAAGTGAAGGGCCCCATCATCCGCAACGAGATCGAATAAGACCATGTGCGGCCGGTTTACCGTCACTGCGCATCCGGAGCTTCTCGCCGAGGAATTTTTCCTGGATGAAATCCCGTTGGACTTCAAGCCCCGTTACAATATGGCGCCAGGTCAGAATATCCCCCTCATCCGGAGAAACGACGCTGCAAGAGACGAATCGCGGCGACTAGAGTTCTTTCGTTGGGGGCTTGTTCCCTCTTGGGCCAAGGATGCCAACGCCGGCCGACCCATGATCAATGCGCGGTCGGAAACCGTTGCGGAGAAACCCACTTTTCGTGCGGCTTTCAAAAAGCGCCGCTGCTTGATCATCGCGGATGGGTTTTACGAATGGAAACGAAGCGGTTCACAGAAAGTGCCCAACTATATCCGGCTCAAGGAGCAACGGCCTTTCGCCTTTGCGGGACTCTGGGAATGTTGGAAGGCGAAAGATCAGACCGCCCTGTATAGCTGCACGATTCTCACCGTGCCTCCCAATGCGCTCGTCGCTGATATCCACGATCGCATGCCGGTGATCCTCCCCCAACAACACCGAGAAACGTGGCTCAGCCCCAAAAGCGACAGCGCCGCCCTCCACGCCCTCTTGCGCCCCTACGCAGCAAATGAAATGGAAGCCTACCCCGTCTCCAAGCGTGTGAATTCCACGTCAACGGATGATGCCCGATGTACAGAACGCGTTGCCAGCCAAGAAACGCTCAGCCTTTTTTGATCGAATGCGTCAATAGACGGGAAGATGTCAGAGAGCAGGAAGAGTAAGAAGCCTTACTTAGAGGCCTTTGCTCTGTAGGAAGGAATTCATGGCTTGTCCGACGGCGGGCAGGTTGGTGCCCGTCTGGCGGAAGACGATCTGCATCGTCTCAAGATCGATCAACATGTTGAACGGCCAGGCATCGTCGAAATACTTGCCCATCGTGAACTCGGGGTCCATGAAGATGGGAAAGGTCAGTTTGAATTTATTATTATCCGCCCAGACCTTGGCGAATTCTTCAGTGACGGGATCACCGGGGGTATCGGTTTCTGCCAGGATGTCGATGATGACAACCCCGGGAGGGATGGCGCCCTTTTCGTATTGGGCTTGCGTCGAGGCAACCTCTTCGTGACAGGGGCCACACCAACCAGCCGAAACCATCACCCACGCTAGAACTTTCTTTTCACAACCTTCGCCGCCACCTCGATAGAGGTCGCCGAAGGAAAGATCTCTTACAACGCTCGTGTCGCGAACCATATCCATGGGCTTTTTACAAACCCAACCCTCGTCGGCGAAACCCTTGTAGACATGATCCTCGATCACATCGCCCTGGGCTGTTCCATAGGGGCCGCATGGATAGATGCCGGGACCACAAGTGGGTGCTGCATCGACCTCATCGACCGCTCCATCCACATCAGGTACCGAGGCATCGACATCAGCACCACCCGTTCCGCCCGTTCCGCCCGTTCCGCCTGTGCCGCCTGTGCCGCCTGTGCCGCCTGTGCTATCACCACAACCGACGACAGCCAGTGCGAAAACCACCATACCGATATGCAAAACCCGCATCATTTTGAATCACCTCATTAAATTTCTAGAATCAACAACCGGGGGGACGGCGAATATACACCTAAGCCCGCAAAGGGCAAATGCTAACCGCGCCTGCCCATCGGCTGGATAAGCAATGCTCGCGGTGGTTATAGCATTAAGCAGCGCCGGCGGTAGGGTCTTTATGATAATTCACCTGCACGACGGTACGGATCCCACCACGAATATTGAAATCAATCTCCAGCTTTACGTGACGTGGCTCTAGGCTGGACACGATATAGTCTAGGATCTGATTGGTTACCGCCTCGTGATACGCCCCCTCATCCCGAAAAGACCAGAGGTAAAGCTTGAATGATTTCAGCTCAACACACAGCTTGTCGGGAACATAGCTCAACCGTAGTTCAGCGAAATCGGGCTGGCCGGTCATCGGGCAAAGGCAGGTAAACTCCTGAGATGTTATACTTATTTCGTAGTCCCGGTCTGGCGCGGGATTGGGAAACGTGACGAATTCTTTGGTTGGTTGGCTCGACATGGCCGCACGCTATGCGCCTTAGGCGTTCAGGTCAACGGCCTTATGCGGGCCACGGCCTTTATCGGCTGCCTGAGCCTTCCTTGACGATATCTCGGCTTTTGGCTATGACCGATATCTAGGGTGTCTGATCGTGTTTTCGGGTGTTTAGCTCAGCTGGATAGAGCGTTGGCCTCCGGAGCCAAAGGCCACAGGTTCGAACCCTGTAACGCCCATGGTGATCACCGATAGCGGTGGCTGTATTGTAGGGGGATCCATTTCCTTGAAAGCGGACGCAGAACGTAGGGCCTTTGCACGGTTCCCGGTGGAGATGTGGGTCGAAGAGTCCACCTCGCGGGAGCTATATGTGCAGCGCTGCACCAATATCGGGCTGGGCGGCCTTTTTCTGGAGCAAACCATTCCCCATCCCCCGGGAACTGTGGTTTCGCTGAAGTTTACCTTGCCGGGAGATCGCACGGCGCTCGAACTCAAGGGCGAGATCGTACACGTGGGATCCAAAGCCACCGATTTGGGTATGGGTGTGCGTTTTGTCGAATTGCAGGCGCCAGAAAAAGAACGAATCGAAGCTTACGCCGAACGGCTAGAAGCTCCTCCCAGCACGCCCAACGGATAAACCCTTCCAAACTAACGACCAAAGAATGTGGCATCGGTAACAGCCTAATTCGGGCGTATATGCTACAGAGATCCTAGCGAATTGTTCAGAATGAAGCGAAATTAGCTCTTTCACAACGCTTCTGACTATGATCCGAAGTGTACCGTCTAACCAGAGGATGTAGCCCGATGCTGCTACGAAGTTTCAAAACCACGGCATTCGCCCTACTCATCTCGACCGCGATGCTAACGACGGCGACAGCGAAAGAGCTCTGCCCGCTTCCGCCCATCATGGAGCCGGCAAAGGCCCCCGAACTGGCCAACCGCTTTCACGACGCCCTAGCCAAAGGCGCAGCGGAATCCAATTGGCAGGTCATCGCCCCCCAAAAGGTTCGCGCTCAGCGTGGAGACAAAGCCAAACCATGCGGAAGAGCAAGCTGCGCCGCCGAAACCGCGAAAGCGATGAATGCGAAGGCCAGCGCCCTCGCGCACATCAAGAGCGTGGGCAAAAATTATCATATTCGGGTTTGGATACTTCAAGGCACCCAGAAGATCGCCGCCGGCGAAACACGCTGCGACATTTGCACGCTCCGCGAAGCGTTGGACTCAACCGAGCAGGCCATGGCCAAGGCCGCAAAGGATGCCCGGGTGAAGATACCTCGGGGGCCGGTATCACCCCCCGTTGTCGCCGCCACAAAGCCACCGGCGAAAACAGGGGAGCCCAAGACCAAGACGGAAACCAAGACCAACAAAGAACCGGCGACACCGGAACCTTCGAAAAAGGGTGAGCCAGCCGCCGCCGCCGCCGTAAAATCCGATGGCCAAACTGCGTCGGAGAAGACAGCAACTACGGACAAGGCGGGAACGAAAGACACAACCGACGCTAACGCCTCGAGCAAAGCTGCCGCAAAATCAGCCCCCACCGATCCCCCAAAAACGGGCGAAAACACGCCAGCCCCAGCCCCCCCAAAGAAGGACGGTGCGATCAAGGCGCTGAAAGCGGAGGCCAAGGCCGAATCCGAAACGAAAAACGCCCAAAAAGCAAAGCCGGCCCGCCGAAAAGCCCAAGCGAATCGGGGAGTATGGCCGCTTTGGCCCAGCCTGGTCGCCGGCGGCTTTGGCCTGGTCGGGGTCGTGATTGGCGCGCCCTTGATCGACATGGATGGAAATGGCACCAATTGCACCGGTGCCCCTCTCCCGGACGGCAGCAATTGTCGTGACCGTTTCAAGACAAAAGCGGCGGGTGGTGTGATGATGGCAATCGGTATTGCGGGGGTGCTTACCTCTGGCGTGCTGCTCTATCTTCATTTCACGAGCAAAGAAAAGCAGCGCCAGGGCATCAAATCGGTGTCGATTGTTCCAGACCCTGCGGGTGGATTATTGCTCGGGGCCAGTGGAACCTTTTAGAGTCGGGCGATTTGCGGTTACACTACGGAAAATCGCCGCTGTAGATAACCATGGACACGTAACGGGCCGATGAAGCTCTGTCCCAAATGCAACGAACTACTTCACGACGAAGCCAAGCTTTGTCCGACAGATGGTACTGATCTCAGTGCCGTCGTCGCGGACCCTCGGCTCGGCTCCGTCGTTGGCGACCGATATGTACTTCTCGAACAAATCGGCGAAGGAAATAGCGGAACGATCTATCGGGCCGAGCATGTTCTGCTACGCAGCAAATTAGCGATCAAGATGCTTCACGATCATGTGAGCGCCGACGAATCACTGGTCGATCGTTTTCGTGAGGAAGCGATGACCGTTGCCCGTTTGGACAGCCCACATATCGTCCGAATCAGCGACTTCGGTAGAACCAGCGAAGGAAAACTCTTCTTCGCCATGGACCTACTTGAAGGTCAAACCCTCGCCAGCTTGCTCGCCGAAAAAGGAACGCTCAGCGAAACCGAGGCGTTATTTTTTCTCGAGCAACTCGCGGATGCGTTGAGCGAAGCCCACGAAGAAGGCTTGATCCACCGGGACATCAGACCCCGAAATATTTTCATCTCTCAGAAGAAAAACCGCCAAACGGTTAAACTCCTGGACTTCGGCCTGGCAAAGCTTTCGGATACTTCCGAATCGGCCCAAACCCTTCGCGCTGGTAGCAACCTTTTCGACCCTCGCTATATGTCACCGGAACAAGCGCGCGGCGAAGAAGCGGATAGCGCCACCGACATTTACTCGCTCGCTTTGGTCGCCTACGAGATGGTCAGTGGCGCCCCGCCCCACGACGCCGAGGCGCCATTCGATGTCCTCACCAAGCATATTGAGACTCAACCCATCAGCCTGCTAGAAAATGCAAAAGGCATTTCTGCAGCGTACGCGACTGCGGTCGACCGCGCGTTGAGCAAAGATATCACCTCCCGCTTCCCCTCGGTGCAGGCCTTCGTCGACGTGGCGGCTGGCCGGGCAGGCGACGACGAAACGAAACCCGCGCTTCGCCAACCGACCATCCCCACAAAACCGGTGGTCGCCGAAACGAAAGCACCTAAAAAGGACGTTCCAAAAGCGCCTAAAAAGGACGTTCCAAAAGCGCCTGAAAAGGACGTTCCAAAAGCGCCTGAAAAGGACGTTCCAAAAGCGGTTGCCCTCCCGGACAACGATGTCGGAAGTAGCGCTACGCTAATGGGACGTGGTCCTAGCGCGGCCGATGTAATGCAAGCGCTGAAAGATCAGGAATCGGCGATCGAGGAAACTCTGGCTGCAGATCCGGAGCCCGCCAAGAAACCCCTGACCTATGACTACGGCCCCGCCACCGCAAAAGGCCGCGCCGTCTCAACCCAAGCGCTGCATTCTGTTCCCCCCTTCGACGACGAAGACACGCTCGCAAAGCAAGAAAGCACACCGGAAAAAACAACGCCGGAAAAAACAACGCCCCAAAAGACAACGCCCCAAAAGGTGGACGTAGAAGAAACGGATGTAGACGGCCAGGACCTTAAGCCAAGCACGGGAATGGCCGCCGACGCCAAGCAGAATTACGGTGCGAGCGCGCCCGCGGCCAAGCGCGAGGTTCCCCAGGCGGAGATCCGTCAGCAGAGCGTCAGCGGTACCATCAGTCGCCCTAAGGCGGCTCCGTCCACGACACAAAAGGCCACAAGTAAGGCGACACCCAAGCCAAAGCTCAGCAAGAAAGCCGCTAGAAAGGCTGCAAAGAAGGCAGCTCAAGCCGCGAACCGTGAGCCAACCGTAAAACCCGTAGATCAAACGAGCGTCATCGCAGGCACCGAATCTTCCGCCCCGAAAAAGCCGCTCGATGGGCCCCTGCCGACGCCTGCTCTAGATGACGATCTTGCCGATAGCCCCAATCCCGAAAGCGGTGAATGGTTCGCGGCCGGCGTGGCAGCCGAAAATGCTCTGGGACGTAAGGGAAGCGGTCCGCTACCGGCCATCTACGATGAATTCGATGATGGTTTCTTAGACGGCAAATCCGGGGGGCTTTCTAAGGCGAAGATCATCGCCATCGGAGCAGGTGGCCTACTCCTAGTCGGCGGAATTCTCTTTGCCCTCGTCAGCGGGGGCAATCCGGAAACGGGAATCGCAACGCCGGGGCAAGATGCGGAGAGCGTTCGCGACGGCGGTGCCCTAGTAACCCGAAGCACCGATACCATCGCGCGAAAACCGGATATTGGCACAGCCTCAACGCAAATGAAGCCAAGCGCAAAACCCGACGCCGGCACGAAACCCCAGCACACAACGAAAACCGCGCCACCCGTGGCGAAAAAGCCCGTGGCGAAAACGCTCGTGGCGAAAAAGCCCGTGGCGAAAAAGCCCGTGGCGAAAAAGCCCGTGGCGAAAAAGCCCGTGGCAAAAA
>Ga0257122_1000490_pt1 | contig 34748 bp, 30 predicted proteins | sample SI106_120metaG_FD_190146 | JGI IMG/M metagenome (GOLD analysis project Ga0257122, IMG submission 190146) | Marine microbial communities from Saanich Inlet, British Columbia, Canada - SI106_120 | ecosystem: Environmental > Aquatic > Marine > Inlet | place: Canada: British Columbia | collected... | reverse complement strand
TTGTAATTATTACGGGTTTGGTTTTACGCTTTAATGATTCCTCAATGCATGCTTCCGCGTTCTGTAATTCAGGGATATAGTCAATACGTAATTCTACTATATCAGCATATTTGGACGCTGAGATCATTTCCGAAACAGTGTCTTCAGGGCTTCTGGCCGTAATGGGGATGCAAATCATATTTATATAAAATGTTTGTACTAAGAATTAGTTGATTATTATATTGTATACTTTAAAATAGTCAATCTTATGTATGGTATAAATTTGAAAGTATGGGAGTTGTAATGGATGTAAGTGAAGCAATAAGAACGCGAAGGAGTATAAGGAAATTTAAGCCAGATTCAATTCCTGATGAAAAGATCAAGCTTTTACTTGAAAGTGCCAGATTGGCACCATCGGGGACAAACACACAGCCTTGGCGGTTTATAGTGGTTAAGGATGATGATACAAAAACAAAGTTACAGAAGGCGGCACATAATCAAAGACACGTTAAACGTGCTCCAGTAATAATCGTCTGCTGTGCTGATCTAAAGGCATTTAAGGAATTTCCAGTAAGGGTGGATGAGCTTATAGAATCAGGTGCGCTTCCTGAGAGAACGAGGGAAGTCTTTATTCCATACCTTAAGAAGGGAATGGATACTGTTACAAAGGATGCCCTTATGATTGCCGCAGCTGCAAATGTATCTATAGCCGTTGAACATATTGTTTTGCAAGCAGTGGAAATAGGCCTTGGTACCTGTTGGGTAAGATGGTATGAAGATGAAAAGGTAAAAGAGATTCTTGATATTCCGGATCATATTGAGGTAATGGCACTATTACCGGTTGGAATCCCTGATGAGGATCCGTCTCCCAGGCCGAGGTTAAGTTTGGATAAAATAGTATTTAGTGAGAAGTATGGTGACAAGTATACTTAACCAGAACGAGTTTGGATAATAATATTGAGGGATTTAGGAATCGCGAATTGAGGAGCTTCTTCAATCTTTAATCCCTGAATTCCCCCTAATTCTTAAATTTTAATTTAGATATGAATGCTATAGCGTTAGAGAGCGATAAGACAAAGCGTTTTTTCAATGACAGGTATATCTGGTTGCTCCTGATAATTTCTCTTTCAGTTAGAATATACTTGAGTGTTTTTACCTATGTCATAAAGAATGACAGTGTTGCCTTCATGCAAAATGCAAAGTACTTTGCCAGTGGTGACTTTGCGAGAGGATTAGGCCACGACTATCATCCTCTATATTCTCTAATTATGGCAGTGTTGTACAAGGTTGTTCCAAACATGGAATTGTCTGGCACGATTGTATCTGTCTTTTTTGGTACGCTAACTGTAGTTGCATTTTATATAATTGGTAAAAATATTTTTGACAGGAAGATATCGTTTGTCTCTGCTATCATATTGGCCTTCCATCCCTATGCTGTCAGATTTTCAGCAGACATTATCTCAGAATCTACTTATTTCTTTTTCTTCATATCGGCACTTGGTTTAGGTTATTTTGCGATAACAAACCGAAAATTCCTTTTATTTGTGTTTGCAGGGATTTGTTCTGCGCTTGCCTATCTTGCACGACCTGAAGGAATAGGAGTTATTATCATAGTAGCCTCTTTTTGTGCCTTGAAGGATTTCTCCAAAATTAAGGCATTATGGAAAGAAAAGCTAGTTGCAATTCTGATATTGATCGTTTCCTTTTTGATCTTTTCAATGCCATATCTTGTTTTCATAAAAAAAGAAACAGGTAACTGGAGACTTTCAAAGAAAAAGACGCTAACTATATTAGCAACTGGAACCGTTTCGATTGGTCAAAATAAAGACGGTTATAAGACAAAGGAAGTTTCTGATCTGACAGGGCCAGTTAAGGTATTAGCTGTTCCAAGAAATGATAGATCAGTCGAAGAAGACAATTATAAGAAAAAAGAAGTATCTGAATTAGCAGTGCTCGGAAAAGTGTTAGATACTATAGGAAATGATAGATTAGTTAGAGAAGACAGTGATAAGAAAGAGAATTATTTGAGAGACATTATCGGACAAATAACTGCCAGAAAGTCAATTTTTAAAGTACATATGAATGGTATATTGCATGTTATTAAAAAGTATGTTAGCACATTTCATCCGTTCTTGTTTATATTCCTTATAATTGGTGTGATAAATTGGACAAGAATAAGCAAAAAGAGGTTTTTCGGTATTTATGTAATCTCAACTATTTTGTTCTACTTGATTATATTGTATAGATTGAATATGACACATTTAGGTTATGGTGACAATATTTATCAGTATCCCAGTAGAAGGCATCTGATGCCACTGGTCATTCTGGCCGTTTTCTTTGTGGGATTAGGAGTTTATACGGCTGGAGCGTGGATACATGAAAAATTCCATAATTGTAATTTTATCGTTGGCTTCAAAGAGTTATTAAAAGGTACGTGGATAGTTCAGCTAATTATATTAATGATTGTAGTCAGTGTTCTACTGCCAAAAACATTAAAGCCCCAGCGCTTTGATAAGCGTGGGATTAGGGAAGTAGGTCAATGGATTAGGACAAATTCTCATAAACCGTTTCCTGCTATCTTGAGTGATTCTTCAAGGAATGCGTATTATGCCGGAGGAAAGCATGTTCAGATGGGAGGAATTAATGGAGCACTGGGATTGGCACAAGCAAGAAAGGCTGATTATATAATAATTATGAAAAGAGATTATGAGGTTATAGAAAAAGAACTATTGCAAAATGTAAAGGATAAGAAAGTAGAGTTCGCATATAAATATCCAGAAAAAAAACCTTTAAATAAGCACAGCGTATTTTTGTACAAGGTTTTGCATTAGTAGTAATTTCTCCGATAAGTACAATATGTAGTATGTTAGATAAAAAAATTCTTGACAAATAAGAGTTTTTTTTTAGAATTAACGTTCACAGAATGAACATTAAGCTTTTTTGAGGATTCTGTTCATGCAATGAACGGTGTAGGAACTAATAGCTTGGATGATATTAATGAGAGAAGAAACTGGCAATTTGGATGTAAGAGAATTGGAGATCTTGGAAAGGTTAGAGGGTAACGGCCATCTTACGCAGAGGGATCTTTCCAAAGAAGTTGGGATTGCATTGGGATTGGTAAACCATCTCTTAAAAAAAATGGTCAATAAAGGCTGGATCAAAATAAAGAATATTGATTCTAAGAAAATCAGGTATTTAATTACTCCGGAAGGTGCCAGGGAGAAGTCGAGTTTACTGTACAAAAGAGTGGAAAGTACTATTCACTTCTACATGGAGGCAAAAAGGGTAATCAAAGAGAAGATAATGCATCTAAAGGGTGAAGGCGTTGAAAGCGTTTCGATATACGGAATAAACCATATATCAGAAGTTCTGTTCATAGTACTAAAAGAATTGGGCTTGGAACTAAATTCTGTTGTTGACGAAAAAAAAGAAGGTAAAGAGTGGTTTGGTTATAAGGTAATAGGTATAGATCAATTTGTGAAGTCCGGTGCTAGCGTATTAATCTTTGCTTCTTTTGATAAAGAAAAAATAGACGATTTTTGCAAAGAACAAGAAAACGTGAAAGTTGTTGTGCTTAGGGAATAAAAAACAGCCGGCGCGTTGTCATAAGCGATTGTGCTATAGGATGTTATGCGGCTTTTTATGTGTGACTGAGAGGGAGCTGGTCTGCATTCAGGATGTTGTGCGTATCTTGCGGTATGATGTCTTTTTCGCTTTGCGTGAGGGAAAAGAAGTATTCTGCTTTTAAGGTTTGATAATATCGTAGCTGATAAAAAAATGAAGATGTTTCAAAAAATGAGTGTCAATAGATTCGATGTGACCTCAGACTCTGTAGAAACTGAGTGGGGTATCCTCTGGATGTTTACGAAAGGAAATACGTATGAATGATTTGCTAAGCGATTATTTTTCAAATAGTAGCGAAATAATCGGGCTCCTGAAAAATCATACTGGTACGATTAACAGGATGGCTGAGGGGATATATGAGAGCCAGTTGGAAGGAAAGAAGTTGCTGGTTGCAGGGAATGGAGGTTCTTGTTCCGATGCTCAGCATTTCGTAGGGGAAATGACTTGCACATTTAAAGATCCAAACAGGAGGGCATATTCTGCGATCTCGTTAGCTCTTAATAGTTCGGCAATAACAGCATGGGCAAACGATTTTGGATTTGACAGTTATTTTTCCAGGCAAGTCGAAGCACAAGGTAAACAGGGAGATGTCTTGTTCTTGATTTCAACAGGCGGTGGAAATCGGGATAAGGGATTTTCAATGAATCTAGTGAGCGCTGCTGACAAAGCACGAGAGATGGGGATAACACTTTACTCTTTGATCGGGAAATCGGGAGGAGAGTTAAAGAATATTTCGAATGAATTCATTATTGTGCCATCGACCATCACCTCCCACATTCAGGAAGCACATATTACAATTATTCATGCCATTTGCGAATGTTTGGAAGTGCTTTCAGGGAAAAGCAATTAGCAATTCAGCGGAAAGGAAAAGAATGATTAGATCAAAATATATATCTCCGAACAGTAACCAATCAATTATTATCTTTGTGGATGGTCCGACAAATGATGAAATCAATCACTATAATAATGTTGAAATAATCCAGGGTTATACATTTAATCCAACCCTGTTTAGGCAGTTAAAAGTAGCTAATTACTTTGAGCATTGCGAAGAGCTTGTAACGTTATGTGGCGACTTACCCATCTCTCTGGAGGTAATAGCAGATGATAAAGAAGGGATGGTGAGGCAAGCTAAAAAACTTAGTTTATTGGGTAATACTGTTTCTGTAAAGATCCCAGTCATTTTTACATCTGGTGAATCAACAAAAGAAGTAATTGAAGAGCTTTCAAAAGAGGGAATTAAATTAAATATAACGGCGGTTTTTTCGAAAGATCAAGTTCAAGAGTTTTTGCCTGTGATGAGTGGCACCAATTCGATTATCTCTGTTTTTTCGGGGAGATTGTTCGATATCGGTCAGAATGCGGTGGAAGTCACAGGGGAAATTGCTGATTATATACATGAGAACAGCAAATGTAGAGTTCTTTGGGCTAGCCCAAGGATGGTTTATGATCTCCTCGGTGCCTGTGAGGCAAAGTGTGATATTATAACAATGCCGTCTCCTCTGGTGAAAAAGATCCCACTAATAGGGAAGTCATCGAGGGAATATTCGCTCGACACGGTCAAGATGTTTTATAATGATGCTGTGGCATCAAAATATACGCTTTAAATTGAACAGGTTAGAGCCAGTTTTATTTTTCTATCGCGAGCTATCTGCAGAGAATACCCTGTATTTGGATAGAGATGGAGTCTTAAATAAAGTGGTTTTAAGAGACAGCGAGATTTCTTCTCCGAGGATTGAAGCTGAGATTCAGATAGCAGAAGATGTAGTACACCTTGCAAATCATCGTATCGTTTCTGATTGGAATCTGGTTGTTATTACAAATCAACCAGATGTTTCGAGGAAATATATTGATAACCAGTTCCTGGAGAGGATAAATAATTTAATTTTAGAACATGTTCCTATTAATGCGGTATTTTGCTGTCCTCATTTAAAGGAATCAATGTGTGAATGTCGAAAACCAAAAACAGGTATAATTGATAGGTTTCGTCAAGATTATCCAGGCGCAGTGAAAAAAGAATGCATGATTGGAGATCGGCAGACCGATTTTGAATGTGCTCAATTGGCATGTATAAACTTTATTGCGAGAGAGAGAGAGTACAATTCTGAATTGGTGGGGAAATCAGAATTTAAAGTTTCCAGCCTGAAACAGGTTGCGACAATGCTAGAAGTCATTACTTGAGAAATACTAGGAAAATAATAAATTTTAAATTGGTTTAATTGGCTGTCTTTGAGGCAGTTCACAATCGCCAATCCACTCCTTTATGGAGTGTGTTGTGACGGTGAGAAAGTAGGGGTGATGATGGGTGGATTTAAAGAAAAATATCTGAAAAAGGGAAGTGAGCCTTATTTTATTGCAGAAATTGGGATTAATCATAGTGGTCTCTTCGATTTGGCTAAGCGAATGATAGACGACTCTAAAAAAGCTGGTGCTGATGGTGTGAAATTTCAAAAAAGAGATTTTTCAGCACTCCTGCATCCTGACGTGGAGGTTCCTAATCCAAATGGTTATCTGAGCAAAGATGAAAATGATTTTCCAGATGAGACCAAGGCGTTTGGTACATGGGCATATCCGGATAAACGCCTTGAATTGTCTGACGAAGAGATACTTGATCTTTGGAAGTATGCTGAGACTATCGGATTGGATTTTATTGTTAGCCCTTGGGAAAACAACAGTGTAGATTTTTTAGTAAAAAACGGAGCTAAGTGTCTTAAATTGGCGAGTATTGACACAACCAACTATATGTTTTGTGAGTATATAGCCAGCAAAGGTGTACCGACTATCGTTAGCACAGGAATGACAAATTATCATCAGCAATCGATTGTATGGGATATTTTTCAAAAAGCAAAATGCTCGATGATGTTCTTGCATTGTACTTCGGCTTATCCGAGTCCGCTTGAAGATAAAAATTTAAGATGTATTTTCCTTATGAAGGAGATGTTTGGCTGTGATATCGGTTTTTCAGGACATGCTATTGACATGGAAGGAACGCTTGGGGCAGTTGCATTAGGAGCAAACGTTATTGAGAAGCACGTAACCTTATCCAGAAATATGAGCGGTCCGGACCATGCTGCGGCACTTGAGTTTGCTGAGTTTGCCGATCTGGTTACAAAAGCAAGAAATATGGTCGTGGCACTTGGCACAGGAAGAAAAAGCTTTCTCGATTCTGAAAAAACCTTGCACGGTGTTTTGTGTAGAAAGATTGTCCTTAAAAAGAATATCAATAAGGGATCAAAGATTTCCAAGGACGATCTCACGACTTTTGTGACTAATAAAGAAGGCGGAGTATTACCAGAAGCCTATTATGAAGTCGTTGGGGCTATCGCCCAAAAAGATCTTGTGAAAAACCAAATCCTGGAAATCGTTGACTATAAATAATAGAAAGCAGTTTATTCAGGAGGTACTTTTAGAAGCCGGAAAGCTGCTGATCGAGAAATATCCGACCACAGCAACGTATAGTGGTGCAAAGGGATATCTTGCTGAAGCAGATCTCTTGATGAACGAGTTTATTAAAACAAAAATAAGAAGTGAGTATTCAAATGAGCAAATTTTCAGCGAAGAGGACGATGAAAGCCAACGCCCGGAGGTCTCCGATTCATCCTTAACCTGGATTATAGATCCGATTTGTGGGACTACAAATTTTGTCAAAAAACTTCCTTTCTTTGTCATTTCACTTTGTGTTTTAGATTCTGCAGGTGTCCTTTCCTCTGGAATTTTTGACCCGCTTCGAGATGAGCTTTTTCTGGCAGATCGAGAATCTACGAGTCTGAACGGTACTCAGATTTTTGTGTCTGATGTCGAAACGCTTGACGAGGCGATTATAGCTGTTAACTGCAACCAATCGTCATTTAAAAGAGATCGTCTATTGTTGATAGATCATGTTATTGATCTGGCTCCTCCAAAAACGAGAAGGCTGAGAATAATGGAATCTGCCAATCTGGAATTGGCTTATGTTGCCTGTGGCAGATTAGATGGATATTTAAATCATGAAGATAAGATTTGGGATATGGCTGCCGGTTCATTAATGATTCAATCAGCAGGAGGTGTTTATAAAATCCTGAACGGCTCATTTGCAAATCTAAAAAGCTGTTTGGGGATTGTAACGTCTAATGAGAATATTTTTAGATCGCTAGCAGGGTATGCAAAGGATATAAGTGAAGTATCTTAAAAAGCACTTGGTAATAACCAAAACACCTTACCGAATATCTTTGGGGGGGGGAGGAACAGACTTGCCATTCTATTCGAAAGAAAAAGGAGGTTTGTTAATCAGTGCCTCAATTAACCAATATATTACTATCTCGGTTGCCACCCGTCCGCTGGATGATCAGTTCTTTATCCAAACAACCGAGAATCAGTTTGCATACAAAATAGATGATTTAAAGCACCCAATTATCAAAGAGGTCCTGAGATATTTTGAAGTTGAGAAATCGATTCAAGTTGCGACATTCTCAACTTTACCAACCTCCGCCGGCTTGGGCTCATCAAGCGCCCTTGTCGTTGGATTAATTCACGCGCTTACATTGATTACAGATGAGCGTCAGAAGATGACAGATATGGATATAGCGAAGGAGGCTCACAAAGTTGAAAGAGAAATTATTGGACTCTCAGGAGGCATTCAAGACCAGTACATTTCTGCTTTAGGTGGAATCCAAATACTGAAAGTTAATCAAAGTGGAGAGGTAAGTGCCGAGTATCTGATGATCGAGGAGCACAATCGGCACGAGCTGGAGAGAGGACTTGTACTTGTTTATACTGGAGAAGTAAGAAAGTCGGAGGAAATCATCGAATCACAAAAAGTCGACCGAAACAAGACTATTGAGATTTATGATGAAATCAAGGAAATTGGGAGAAGGTCGGTTAACCTGTTAAAAGAGGCAGACATAGAAGGTCTTGGGAGGGCAATGGATGATCACTGGAGGGTTAAGAAAGGATTGTCTGCAAAAATGACAAACGGCACAATGGATGAATTGTATATTAAACTGAAATCGATAGGATCTTCTGGAGGTAAAATAATAGGTGCTGGGGGTGGCGGTTTCTTTATGATGGCTGTTCCAGGTAAAGTCGATACCTATTTGGAAAAAGTAAGTCAGCTTAAATGCAGGTATCTGGATTGGAGATTTGAATTCAGGGGAACACATGCAATAGAGATGGAAACTTAATTTTATTATGTGCTCAGAACAGTTTTAAAGTGTCTTATAAATTATTCTAATGATCTCTGGGTATCAGTTAGACGATAATCAGCCAATGAGACAAAAATAATTGACCAATGAATATGATACTTTTCAATTAATAAACTTCCTTAAGTATATGTAATCTATGGAAATTGTAGCGATAATTCCTGCCCGTAAAAACAGTCGAGGACTTCCAGACAAAAACATTAAGTTGCTCTGTGGGAAGCCTTTGATTAGCCATACGATTGAATCTGCCTGTAGATGCTCAGAAGTAAACGAAGTCTACTTAAACAGTGACAGTGAAGCTTATCTTGAGGTAGGAGAAAAATATGGTGCAAAAAGGTTTCTGAGGCCTCCGGAACATGCGACTGATGAGGCTTCTATGAAATCTGTCATAGATCATTTTGTTGGAGAACTTGAACAAAGAGGTGAACATTTTGATGCCGTCCTGGTACTTTATCCTGTCTATCCATTTAGGACCTCCGAAGATTTGTCAAATATCATTGATGCTTTTGAATCTCAAGGTGGTAATATCCCGCTTATAGGGATAAAAGAACCTGTAACACATCCTTATCTGTGTTATGAGCGAAAAGACAACGGGCAGTTAAGAAATGTGATGAATATTGATGAAAATAAGTTCTATCGTCGGCAACAATACCCCGAGTATTATCAGATAACTCATTGGGCGTTAATGCTTCCTTTCAAATCTATCTCCAAGCTCAACAATCAGCTAATTTGTTCAGATAGTTTTGGCTATTTGGTGCCGAAGGATAAAAAAACTCATGTCAACATTGATGAGTTAATAGACTTGCAGTTAGCTGAATTTTTTATGCAAAATGACGGAAGAACATAATTCAGAATTGATTTTAGTTGCTACATTCGATTCTACCGGAAATAACGCAGGCTCACTTCAAATAATAAAACACAAGCAAGAAATAAGATGGGAAGAGTTGGTGAAATAATTGTATTGTAAAAACGTAAATACAGATTAATCGTACATGGTGAGAATAATTATGAAACCTAAGGTACAAGTATACCTGGCAGATATTACGTACTTTAATGAGTATACTAGTCCTCAGATAACAATACCTTTGAACATTGGCTACATCAAAGCATATGCAAATAAATTCTTCTCTGATTATTTTGAATTTAAATTATTTAAAGATCCTAAAAAACTGATTAAGGAAATCCATCAGAACCCTCCAGATATACTAGGTCTATCATGTTATTATTGGAATATGCAGTTTGATGTGTATGCTGCTGATTTTGCAAAAAAACACAACCCAGATGTGATAGTTGTTGCTGGTGGTCCCCAAATTGACTTCAAAGATGGGGATATGTCATTTAAAGAAGAACAAATCAAATTACATTCAGAATTTAATCAATTGTGTGATTTCTATGTCATAAATGAGGGTGAACTGGCATTTAACAACTTGCTTGATCGTTTTCTGGAAGTCGGTCCAGAAAAGGTATTTGACGAGCCAATAAACGGTGGGGTACATTTTATTAATAGCGAAGACTACCTGGGTGATACCTATCTTGGTGCAGATCTTGACTTAGATGCGCTTCCTTCTCCTATCCTGTCAGGAATGTTGGATGAATTTTTAACAGAAGATTTCATGCCTACGTTGCAAACATCCCGGCTTTGTCCATATAAATGTACTTTTTGTAGTAGTGGGAAATTAAGAGGTAAACTGCGTGCGTTCAGCAAAGAAAGGGTCTTCAATGAAATAGATTATATTTCTGATATTTATAAAAAATTTCCTTACAAGCGGATCTGGATTACGGATGAAAATTTCGGGATTCTGAAAAGGGATACTGAAATTGCTGAATACTTATATCAGAGCAAGAAGGAAAAAGGATATCCTCAAGGTGTCAAAGTATATTTTGATAAGAAGTTTCAATTAAATTCCAGAATGGCATCCGTGCATTTAGCAGATATGGAATCTGATGGTGTTACTCTGGCCTTTCAGACATTGAATAAACAAACTTTGAAAGCCATAAAGAGAATCAATCTTGCCGATGATGAGATAGATGAAACAATTAAATGGGCTCGTAAAAATGGATTTCCCGTATCCACCCAGTTGATACAGGGTCTCCCTTATGAAACAAAAGAGACGTTCATGGAGAGTATCGAGTACCTGATTCAAAAACGTGTGAATAGTCTTGGTATTTCCCAATGTATGGTCCTGAAAGGTGCCGAACTTAACCGTAGGTCTGAAAGGGAAAAATACGAATTTAAAACGATGTGGAGACCTTGTTATTTGCCGTCATATGATGAGATGGATGGTGAATTTATTTGTGAAGCAGAAGAAATTGTAGTGTCTAACAAATGGATGTCATTTGATGATTATTTAGCTTTAAATAAAATTGGGTTTGCTTGTTATCTTTTGACTGTTGCAGAATACTACAGTAGGGTTATTAATTATTTAATTGAAAATACTGATGTAGTTATTACTGAATTGTTTCATGATATTATGAATCCTGCTGACAGGGATTTAGTAGAGTGCTCATATAGGAAATTTTTAGATGATTATGATAAGGAAAGAGTAGATGAGTTGTCAGAAACTTTTGATGAGGCCAAACAGAAAATGAAAAACTCATTTATGAATGCCAATAATCAAGTTGGGGAGCCATCGAGACTGAATGTTAAATTTGCGTCAAGGCTCATTTACCGGGAAAAATGGTTTAAACAAGCGTTGCTGACTAATCTTGAAGATAAAAAACTGAAAAAAGACGATATGATGATACTTCATGATTTGATACATATTTGCGAACTAGAGTGGGTTGATTTGCTTAATATTCATCAAAGTAAAAGTCTCTCTATTAGTGGATTAACACATAAATATTTGGGAATCGTTAAGGACTATAATCGAGTAAAACCACATGCACAATACGATATCTGTTTCACTGTAACAGATGAGCAGAGTCGTATTCTTGATTCATATATGAAAAGGTATTCCAATGAAAAAATAAAAACACAGGACTATTCGAACAATGCATTGGATTATATTAGCCCGAGAAGAAGGCTTCGGTACGAGCATATAGGCATAGTAAATGGTTGAATTGTTAAATAAAATAACTGCCTGGTTGAAAGGGAATACATATGGTTGCAACCTCAACAAACTTATTTAAAATAAACACATATACTAATCCTGGAGAACTTCTTGATCGAATTAGTCCAAAAGATCTGGAAGGAGCTAAAGTCACTTTTATTAATATGCCTATCCGTGAACAAATGGCTCCAAACGCGCCTCCCATGGGGCCTGCTATCCTTGCAGCAAGGCTTCAAAGCTATGGGGTTGAAACTAGAATCATTGATTTAAACGCTTATCGAATAAAAGATGAGGAGTCCAGGCGTCGGAACCTACCCAATGGACGTTTCTTTACATTTTTAGAGGCAGAACGGTTAATAGAAGAGAGTTTTCAGCAGTATGGAGATCAAATGTTGATCGGGCTTTCTGGTTTGATCACAACCCTTCACTGGCAAGAGAAGGTTGCAGAGATGGTTAGGAAACTCCAACCGCAAGCAGTGTTAGTAGCCGGGGGTGGGTTGGCAACTGAATTCCGGGAGATTTTGTTTCAGTGGATTCCTGAACTGGATGGCATTGTACACTCCGAGGGAGAGGATGCCATTGTAAAGATGACTTATGATGCCAAATTAATCTACGACAAAGGTTTGAAAGGCGCTACAGACTCAGGAAAATTAAAACCTTATTTTATTGGAACCCATAGTGGGCGTGCTCGTTTTTTCTATGATGGGGGTCGTACAAAGGATTTGGATAGCATTCCATTTCCTGCCTGGGATTTATTCAATACTGATATTCATGGTAACCCGCTCCTTGAGAACTATATAAAAACACCTGTTTGGGGGAATGCTACCGGAAATAGTTCTGCGACACCATTTACCATGAAGAGAAGCCTTACAATGATCAGCAGCCGTGGGTGTCCTTTTGCCTGTAAATTTTGTTTTAGGGGTGCTCAGGGAGAGCGTAATTACGGAATGCGTTCTTCTCAAAATATTATTGCAGAAATAGTGCATGATAAAGAAAAGTACAATACGGACTTTATTGGAATAACTGATGATAATTTCATGGTAAATGCTAAGCGAATTATTGACCTTGCTGAGCAGATGAAGCCTGTGTTATCAGAGATGGATGTTCATTGGGGAACACATGGTAGACTGGATGAGGCTGCCGACCTAAAACCCGCTCGAGACAAGAGTCACTCAATTACCGATTCTATTCGTAGAGTTGACAAGATGTATGAAGCTGGATGTCGATACATTGGTTTTGGTGCAGAGAGTGCTAGTTCTTATATGTTAGAGGAAATGGGAAAGGGTGGATTTATGCTTGTCGGTGGTGAGACCCGAATCAATGGTTATGATTTTCCAATGACAATGGTTGAAGGAATTAAAAACACAAAAGCCGCAGGAATTCATGCAAATTGTACCTGGATTATGGGATATCCAGGAGAAAATCTAGAACATTTAAAGACCTCAGTGGCTTTCATTAAATGGCAGGAAGAACATTACACGCAGGGATTAACTCCTGGAACTCCTGAATATAAGATACACAGTGAATCTGTTAATAAATGTATGTTTGTCGCTACTGCCTATCCTGGGACTGAACTATTTAAACATCCTACGGTTCGTGAAAAATTGTCTGCAGTATTTGGTCTTAGTTTTGATGAAAAAACAAAAGATCCTCTTCCGGATGATAACTTAAAGAAATATGTAGAGGAACTGGGAGATGCATCAAAAGTACTCGTTGGAGATGGGGGGACGCTTTATTATGGTAATATGGACCTCGATCAGTTTAAAGAAGCTAGTGAGCACGTGAATTCTGGTAATTTGTACAAAATACTGGATATGTAAAGACGTTTTGTATGAGCCTTTATGTGTTGCTATTACAGTGGATTATGTAGCAATAAGAAATGACTTCCTTACCCAAAGAATCTGAAGATATCAAAGAATTATGGCTGGATATTCTATGTGTTGAATCAATCATTGGAATTATCTGGTTGAAGGGTTTTACTCCAACAGTGGTTTATTATTGTCAGGTCTCTGTTTTAGTAAAGCCTTTTATTATTATAATATCTTCTCTTAGCAATACGACATTCTCTCAGATCGTAGATATAGAATTAAGTGAACTACGAATGGAAGGATCTAGTTTATTTGAATTGATCCATACACGCATTAACCTGTTTGTGGAGAAAGTCGCAGAGGAGTGGCTCCAAAGAGCAGATATTCATAATGAGGTTCATAAACAATCATACAATTCGGATAAAGTCAAAGCGTACCTCATGGGGGAAGCGTTTCCCTTGGTATATCGTCCAATGGAACTGATTTGTCTCGCTCAAAAACTATCCAAATTTTCACCTACAGTTATTTTAAACAGAAATTTCTTTGCAAATCGTTTAAACCTGGAATATGGGCAAGTTTCATTGAGTTATTACAATATGTATATCTCACAATATTTTCCTTTCCCAAATCGACCTGACTTTCACTTTGACGGAGACATTATACGGAAATATACTCGTGATCGATTTGTCAATTTCATGATCATCTTTATAAAGTGGTTGCCAGATTTTGCTGTGACTATAGCCGCCACGTTCTTTCGTCTGAAACGATCTGCACCAAAGGACACTCATGCCGTTAATATTGGGGTAGAATTTTTGCAACGTATATTCAGGCCGGATGAAAATAATGACTTGTTTTGGTTGCCTTCATCCCGGATAGCGGCAGATACTGTTTATCATTTAGAAACGGCTGTACTGGATGAAAAATCTCAGCAGAACCTGTCGGAATATGGGGTACATCGGCTTCAGATATTGAGTAGGTGTATAGGGATAGCATTTAAAAGAATCGCAGGGAAGTTCAGAGGGGATGACGTTCATGTGGTTGTGCCAGGGTATGAACATTTCACTCGAGGGTTATTTGGGTTGATGAAGTTTGTTAGATATTTCTTAGGACCTCAAGAAAGTACCTGGCTTCATACTCAGTTATTCAAGTTTAATACAGAGACCAGTTATTGGCAAAGTATTTATCAGCAATACAATATTAAAATCTTATGGTCAATGAACGATATGGGAACTTCTCGATTAGCAATGTCTCAGGCAATTGAGAACCTTGGTGGATTTTATACCGGAAGTCATTGGAGTAATTACATCATGTACCAGGTTGAATATCAGAAGAGTTATGATGTGTACTTTGTTTGGTCAAACCACTTTTTGAAGAATGCAATTGCACGTTATCCATATTCTTCTACGTTTGTTTCAGGATACGTATCAGATCACTATTTTGAAAAGCATAGGAAAAGTGCTGCTGAACTACGTGATCAATATTCTGGAAAGTTTATAATTGCTTGCAACGACTGCGGTTTCGGACATGATGTTTCGTTTAGCGCCAGAATGCATTTCAACCTTTACAAAATGTTCATCGATATTTTACTGAAGAACAATCAAGTCGTTCTTTTTTTCAAGCCTAAACACAAATTGTGGTTTAGTATTATCAAATCGCAACTGCCTGAGCTGGATGATTGGATTGAGCAAGGTAGAATTGTTCTGTTTTTTGGCGAACTTCCCAGGAAGGCGGTTCCTGCGTTGGTTGGCATGGCTAGTGATTTAGTAGTTAGTTTTGGTATTGGTACTCCAGCGGCGGAATGTCATTTTGCAGGAACACTGGGATTTCATGCGGATTTAATCGGAAGGGTTCGCAGTGATTTTGGTAATCGTGGACTAGGTAAGGTTGTCTTTCGAGACCTTGACCAGTTTAGAAAAACGATTCAACATTGCATTGACGAAGGAACCACGCAGAGGTATCAAGATGCCGAAGGAATCTATAAAATGCTGGACCCTTTCCAGGATGGTAGGGCTTATCTGCGGATAGGCTCAGTACTCAAAAAACTACAGGAATCGCTATTAAAAGGTGAGAACAGAGAGCAAACATTACAATCAATCAAACAATATTATCAAGTATCGGTTCCATCTAATTTGGAATATGTTTGACAGTGAACAGCTCTTTAAATGAAAATGTTTCTTCCTCTTAAATTTGGTGTGACCAGAATTACTGTTTCTTAAGCAGGTAGATGTAAGTGCTTGTATGGTCGGTGTTATGTGTTTTTACTGTATGTTGATGAGAATGGGTGGTCAACGCATGGGAGATTACGGATAAGAAGTAGCGTTACCAAGTTAGTTTCTTTTGGTGACAAAGTGTTTGGTGTATAAATTTAAAGAATGAAGATTGCTGTTTCATCAAGTTGCTTTATGTGTAATGAAATAGATGAAATAGTTTCTATTGCAAGGAAAATAGGGATAGAAACTATCGAACTAAGTGCTAATGTCAAGCATAACGGTAGGGCAGGATTAATCAAAACCTTAATAAAGTATTCTGATTTAAATTTCTTAATCCATCATTATTTCCCGGCTCCACACGCTCCATTTGTTTGCAATATTGCACACCCAGCTACGGTAGAGAAATCATGTGAATTTATACAGGAAAACATAAAAATGTGTGGAATCCTTGGAATACCTTACTATTCTCTTCATGCTGGTTATGGAATAAATCCTAAAGCAACACAGCTAGGTGAAGATCAGAGCCATTTAATACCAATCCCATACGAGCAATCTTTGACGCTTTTTGTAGATACAGCAATTAAATTGGAAAAGTTTGCTGATCAATTTAAGGTAAAGCTTCTCTGGGAAAATAATGTTGTCGCCTTTGTAAATCAATTCAAGGATATCCGTACACCGTATCTGTTTTCAGACATTAAATTTCTGGAAGAATTGGAAAATGACAGTTGGTGGGAAAATGCACTTGTGCTTTTAGATATTGGTCACCTTAAAGTTTCTGCTAATACTTTGAAGTTTTCAATTGATGAGTTTATGGAAAGGATTTCTCAAAAGGTAGTACATATACATGCAAGTGATAATGATGGTTTGGTTGATAATAATCAACCGCTTACAAATGAAACATTTGTGTTATTTAATAAATTTAAAACATTTAATAATTTAAAATATCTGATTTTAGAGGTGTCTCAAATATCTCTGACTAAGATTCAAGAACAGATAACGCTTGTTAGAAATAATTTTGCAGTAGTGTAGCCATGCAAATAACAACATCTTTTAATGTGATTGGAACGAACAATCCTGTTTTTATAATTGCAGAAGCAGGAGTAAACCACAATGGTGATATTAAGTTGGCTCATAAATTAATTGATGCTGCCGCTTCTGCAGGTGCGGATGCAGTGAAATTTCAAACTTTTCTGACGGATGAACTTGTATCGAATGACGCTCCTTTTGCAGAACATCATATTGCTAATGTAAAAGATGCGGTTTCTCATTATGATTTACTTAAAAAGCTAGAGCTTCCTTTTGGTTCTTTTCAAGAATTGAAAACGCATTGTAAAGAAGAAAATATCCTGTTTCTTTCAACGCCTTATGATATTCCCTCTGCGGAGCTTCTTATAAATATGCAAACTGAACTAATCAAGATTTCAAGTAGCGAAATGATGAATTATCCTCTTCTTGATGTAATTGGAAGATCGAAAATCCCAGTAATCCTATCTACTGGTATGAACAGTTGGGAAGAAATAGAGGATTCTGTCAATTTTTTAAATACTTATGATTCTCAACTATGTATTTTGAAATGTACTTCCAATTATCCTGCATTACCGGAGAGTATAAATCTAAGAGGTATTGAAAGATTAAAGGAATCATTTGATGATTGTTTGATTGGTTTTTCAGATCATACAGAGGGGAATGAGATATCTTTAGCGGCATTAGGATTAGGGATATCTATTTTAGAAAAACATTTTACTTTAGATAGGAACCAGTGGGGTCCAGACCATTCCGCTTCAATGATGCCTGGTGAATTTAGTGCCTTTGTTAAGGCTGTTCGTAAGGTTGAAAAAGCTCTTGGATCAAAAGATTGGGAAATCCAAGATACAGAGAAAGCTCAAAGAGAAACGATGCAAAAAGGAGTTTATGCGAGATGTGATATAAAAAAAGGAGAAAGGCTGGATATTTCTAAAGTAAAGTTCTTAAGGCCAAAGGGTAAAAATAGTCCCAAAGATTTCTGGAAGCATTTCCAAAATATGCATGTTAAAAGCAATGTTTGTTCCGGTGAAGAAATTCATATTGGTAAAATAGAATAAATTATTGGAGGAATAGATTTATGAAGGTTGTGATAATTGGGGCAGGATCAGTTGCGCATATGGTGGCCGATATTATTCGTAGTGATCATAATTTCATTCTTGAAGGATTTATCGGTACCCCTGAAGAGGAAATTAAATACAAAGAAAAAGAACTATATGGACTGGGACGGTTTTTAGGAGATCATTCGGTTATTCCTCATCTTCAAAATGATGGTGTATCTGGTTTTGTAGTGGCAGTTGGAGATAATTATTTGCGTGAGAAATATTACTATGAGTGTCAGCAGCATAAGTTGTGTCCGATAAATGTTATTTCGTCGGATGTGATAATACAACATAACGTAAGCTTTGGGAAGGGGGTAATTGTTTGCCCCGGTGTAATTTTGTGCAGTGGTGTATCTGTTGGTAATAATGTTATTATGTTATCTGGTGTAATTTGTAATGTTAATACAGAAATAGGCGATCACTCTAATCTTCGTATGGGAGCAATAATCGGTGGTATGGTAAAGATTGGAAAGAATGTTCGTGTTGAAATAAGAAGTTATGTAGGTGCGGATGTAGGAAAAAATAATAAAACATCTATTGGAGAAATTGTTACACAAAGGATTGAAGATAAATTTCGAGAGGAATGATAACGTGAACAAAAGACCGAGGATTTTGCTTACTGGTTGTGCTGGTTATGTAGGCGGTACATTTTTAATGCAAGCTATTGCTAAAGGTTATCATGTCAGATGTATTGAGAAGTTGATATATGGCGGACAGCATGTCTCTGGTCTGATTTATCATCCGAATGTTGAGTTTATTTATGGAGATATTAGGGATAAAGATTTTATTAATAATGTTTTAGATGGTGTTGATACAATAGTTCACCTTGCAGCAGTCGTAGGAGATGTTCCCTGTCAGGTAGCACCCAAATTATCAGTTCAGATTAATTTTAATGCCACAAGACAACTTGCCCTTGAAGCCAAAAAGAAAGGAGTAAAGCGATTCGTTTTTGCATCAACGTGCTCGAATTATGGGATAACCGATTACTCGATTCCTGCCGATGAGAATTGCAAGCTAAACCCTGTTTCGCTTTATTCTGAAACTAAAGTTGATTGTGAAAGGTTTTTACACAGTATCAGTGATGATAAATTCCATGTTACTTCTTTGCGATTTGCAACAGCACATGGCCTTTCTTTTCGTACTCGTTTTGATCTGACTGTAAACTCTTTTGCCTATCAAGCGGTAACCGAACATGAGATTGTTGTTTTTGCCGCTGATCTCTGGCGTCCATTCATTCATGTTTTGGATATGGCGGGTATCTTATTCCTGACGATTGAAGCGGACGAAGAAAAGATATCAGGAGAAATATTTAATGCGGGATCTAATGCTCAAAATTATACAAAGAGAGAAACCGTGATGATGTTGAAAGAACTCTGTCCTGATTTAAGAATCAAGTTTGTTACAAAGGATGATCAAAGGAGTTACAGAGTAGATTTTACCAAAATTGAAACAGAGTTAGGATTCGTGCCTTCAAAGACAGTAAAGGACGGTTTTGCAGAGATAATTAATGCTTTGCGAGATGGGATTCTAACCTCTAGTGATTATGAAGGAAATAAACTTGAGGCATTGAAAACGTTTTATGCAGAACAGGAAAGTATCTTAACATATTAGGATTTCCTGTAAATCAATAAAGATGGGTGATGTTTAGCCTCTACTAGAAAAGTGTTTTCGATAAGAATAAGAGAGAACTCTTTCTCTTTCCCTCATCAGTATCCAATTAGAAATGATTAAATGAAGGTAACCTGGTCTGAACCTACAATTAGAGAACAAGAACTTAATAGTGTAGTCAATTCTTTTGAGGCTTCATGGCTGACTATGGGTCCAAAGGTTAAGAGATTTGAAGAGCTTTTCTCGGATTTCTTAAATGTAAAGCACTCACTGGCCATAAATAATGGAACGGCTGCTCTTGACTTAGCTCTTAAAGCGGTTGGAGTAAATGCTGAGGATGAAGTTATCGTTCCTGCTATGACTTATATTGCAACTGCATCAGCCGTTTTGTACCAGAGGGCTGTACCCGTTTTTGTGGATATTGAAAGAGAAACATTTAATTTAAACCCTGAAAAGATTGAAAAAGCAATATCTCATAAGACAAAAGCGATACTTTTCATTGATTATGGCGGCAACCCTGCGTATATCAAAGAAATAATTGAGATCGGAGAAAAGAAAGGAATCGTTGTTATTCAGGATGCGGCTCAATCCCTGGGGGGTAAATATAAAGGTGACAATCTCGGATCTCAAACATTGATTTCTACAATGAGTTTTCATATGGCAAAAGTCATGACAACTGTTGAAGGGGGAATGGTTCTTACACATGATGATGGACTGGCAGAGAAAATCAGAATTATGAGAAATCAAGGAGAGGATCCACGAAGAAAGTACCATCATATTATGTTGGGAACAAATGCAAGAATGACTGATATGCAAGCGGCTATCGGTATAGAGCAATTTAAAAAACTTGAGAGTAATGTTAGGAGAAGACATGGAATTGCTGAAAAGTATGATAATTATTTTAATGAGATGGCTGATATTAAAGTAATGAAAAATCATCCTGAGCTAAATTGTGTAAATGCCTACTTTTTTTATCCTGTCTTGATTCCTCAGAGAGATAGAGTTGCCTCTCTTCTCAGAGAAAGAGGAATAGATACAAGAATTGCTTATCCAATGGTTGTTTATAAGCAAGATATGTTTGTGAATGCTGGAAGCCCATGTAAATTCCAGGAATGTCCTGTTGCAGAAGAGTTTACTTCCAAAGTATTAAACCTTCCTATTTTTCCTGATATGAAGGAAGAAGAGATAAACTACGTTGCTTCGACTCTTATAGATATTTTAGATACGGTACGAGATTGATATTAATAGAGAACCTGTGATATCAGTGCATAGTTGGTATAGGAAAAGATGAAACCCTGTGTTGTTATCGGTGCAGGAGGGCACTCACGTTCTTTGTGCTCGTTATTAAAGAGCTCCAAAGAGTACAGACCGTTAATGGTGATAGATCTTCATTATTCTGGAAAAAGCGAGGATATCCTTGGATTAAAAGTAGAAGGTGTGAAAGATGCTTTATCTCAGGACTTGAGAAAGGCAGGAGTTGAGCATCTCTTCCTCGCCATTGGTGGCAATAGAGAGAGAGAAGAGCTCTTTCTGGATTTAAAGAATCAAGGTTTTGTGTTTCCAACTTTTATAGCAGGGACAGCAGTTAAAAAAGAAGGTGTGGTGTATGGAGAAGGGAATATTGTTTTTGATAAAGCATACATTGGGCCATTGGTGAGAATGGGTAGTAATAATATACTCAATACTGCAAGTATTATTGAGCATGAGTGTTTAATAGGGGATCATTGTAACATAGGGCCAGGCAGCGTTATTTCAGGACGTGCAACGATTGGAAATCATGTCTTTGTCGGAACATCTGCTACTGTAATAGATAAAGTTTCCATTAGCAGTTTTGTAACGTTGGGAGCAGGTGCGGTAGTCGTGAAAGATATCAATGAACCGGGAACTTATATAGGCGTTCCGGCCAGGATAAAGAAAGAAGGCTAAGTAGTTATTAAATTGAATAACTCAGAGAGGTTCAGAAAGAATTTACATATTGAAAAGACTCAACACAGGAGTTACTACTTTGGTCTAGTAGAAATACGATTTAAGGTGTTTCCAGTAAATGTGAGATACGAGAGAAATCATAAGTAATTCATATCTCGAAAATAGATTCTATGAAAATATTAATTATCAATCCACCTATCAGATTGACAGACAAGCCCAGGCACATACCTCACGGGTTAGCTATTCTTGCCAATGTTATTAGAAGAAAGTTTTCCATAACACCAGAATTTGTTGACATTAATGCTTATCGATACAGTAATGAGGAGGTAGCGACAATACTTCGGTCAACTGAATTTGATGTTGTGCTTATTGGTGGGCTGATACCAGTATATAAGAGAATAGTTTTATATGCCGATATGATAAAGAAAATAAACCCTGATGCAGTGATTATTGCAGGTGGTAGTGCAGCAATGTCGGTTCCAAAACTATTACTAAAGAATTCAAAGGTGGATATTGTATGTGCTGGTGAAGGAGAGAAGGTAGTAGTTGAACTCCTTAAAAGACTGGAGAACAGCAAATTAGAGGATTTGAAGGATATAAGGGGATTCTATTATAAGGTTAATGGAGAGATCTTATTTTCAGGTGACCCTGGGCTTCTGCATGATCTTGATTCAGATAGTGATGTGCCTGCATATGACATTCTTCCGATGGAAATATATTTGTCAAATCCTGTTGTGGGGTTTGGAAGGGATATTGATTTTATCTCAAGCAGGGGCTGTCCTTTTAGTTGTACATTCTGTTATCAGCCGTGGGGCCGTCATTTCAGGGCTCATTCGGTCGACTTAATCATTGAAACCGTAAAATCTCTGAAAGAGAATTATAATATAGACTTTGTATCATTCCAGGACGATGAATTCATGGCACGAAAAGATCGTGTTTATAAATTTTGTGAGAAAGTACAGAAGCATGTTCCGGGTTTATTGTGGTCGTGTACGGGTAGAGCAAATCTCGTTAATGAAGATATTGTCGGGGCCATGAAGAATGCCGGATGCGTTTCAATATCCTATGGGTTCGAATCTGGTTCTCCCAGGATGTTAAAATCTATGAATAAGGTTGCGACTATAGAAAATATGGAGAATGCAATAAAGGTAAATAGAGAATTTGGTATGATGCTTCCTGTGTCATTTATAATCGGGATGCCTGGTGAGGATGAAGAATCATGTTGTGAAACAGTAGAGTTTTGTATCAAAAATGAAATACCCTTGAAGTCCATAATGTTTGCAACACCTTATCCCGGGACAAAACTGTTCGAATTGGCTGTTTCTAAAGGTTGTATTAATAAAGCAAATTTGCACGAGTTTGTGTTAAAGCTTGAAGATGCTCGTGATTTTGTGGTAAATCTCACTGATGCGTTTGATGATGAACAGCTTATAGCAAAAAGGCAAGAAATGATAGATGTGGTGTGTGAGAGGGTAAAACCATATTCTGTTGAAGTATATAGTAAGAAACTTAAGAATCTTTTTGGTAATCTGGCAGATGACTATTTGAAAGACGAAGCCTTAATTAAGCATCGTGCAACTCACGGTGGCATGGACATTTTTTAGTATATTAGGAGTATTATGAAAGTATTGTCAGTTATCTGTGCGAGGGAAGGCAGTAAGGGATTAGCTAACAAATGTGTTGCCAGAATAGACAATAAGATGGTTGTTGAGTATGCCATTGAATATTCATTGTCACTGGGCAGCAGTGTTGAAACTGTTATTTCTACGGATATTGCACAAGTTACAGAGTATTGCAAGAAAAAGAATATTACTTATATTGAACGAGATTTGAAGTTCTGTGCGGATGATAGCAAGATTGATGATGCCTTAGCAGATGCGATAGATAAGAATGGGCATGGTTGTGAATACTGTAGTCTTGTTTATGGAAATATACCTACACGTTATCCAGATTTGTTCCACGAGGCATTAAATTTTTTAAAGAGAAATAAGGATTATGATGCTGTGATTAGTATGCAAAATGTGGAAAAGTTTCACCCTGAGTGGATGCTTGATTATAACGAAGAAGTGCTGCCGCATAAGATAGAGACCTCTTATAGAAGGCAGTCTTTACCTCAAAAGATGATTCATGACGGACATACGCTTGTATTTAATAAAGATAAATTTTACAACAGATACAATGGCAAGCTTCCCTATAGCAAAGAATACATGTATTCAATTTTTGGCAGTAAGGTAAAGCCGTTAGTCAATAATGAGGTAATTGTAGATATAGATGCAAGAAAAGATTTAAAACTTGCAGAAGCAGTAATATTGAACAATAAGTAGTTGTTGCAACTATAATAAATGATTGCGAAGAGTCCATTAAATTTATAAAGAAAATAATTAGTAAAAGCCCTGAGTTTGTGGCTTATATAAATATGGTGAAAGTTATATCTGATGATGAAATGGATGTAATGTGAAACCGGATAGAGAGAGCCTGGGAATATGAATGAAAAAATAGTTTACATATGCCATTGCTTGGATACTGAGGGACCGTTATACGAATCTTCAGAAGAAACAATCTTGCGTATTAATTATATATTTAAGACAAATTTTGAGCCTGATCCAAAACTGCTTGATCGTCTAAAAAGGGAAGAGATTGATTTAGGGGGATTAGAGAAAAAGATTAGTAAGATTTTAGCAGGACGACTTACAAATTTTCTTTCCACCTGGGATCAAATTGATAAGATGCTTAACAAAGCGCTAAGCAAAGATTTCAGAAATGCTCTGACTGATTCCTTTGGGGAGGGGTGGGTATATAACTGGCATTGTGTAGACCATGTGGGTTATGAAGATAATCCCCGGAGGCGGGATATGGGATACCACAATATCTTTGATTTCTACCGGCAAAAATTAAAGGAAACAGAATCTCACCAGGATAGGATAGATTGGCATTATCACCCAATGTCCATTGGGAAAAAGGCGAATACTCAGGGGACACTGCATGTCTTTTCTTCCAGAATTATAGAAATATTGTCCCGAAGAATATTAGAGAGAAAATGGTTTCCTTCGGTAAATCGTGCCGGTTTTCACGTTGAGCGCCCTGACAGTCACTGGTTTTGGGAACAGTGGCTTCCTTATGACATTTCTAACATGTCTATCAAAGGAAGCGAAAAGGACATTGCTCCTGATTCGGCGGATAGTCGTTACGGTGATTGGCGCTTTGCCCCTGATGATTGGAGTATATACCATCCATCACATGATGACTACCAAACACCAGGCAACTGTCGTCGTTCAATAGGGAGAATCCTAAATGTCGGTACACGGTATCACTTGATTACTCAGGAGGAGGTTGATAAGGCCTTTGCAAGAGCACAGAAAGGTTTTCCTACATTAATGGCAATTACTGATCATGATTTTAAGGACATATGTTTGGATGTAGACGATATGAGGTCATTTATAAAGGAATCAGCAGATAAATATCCGGACGTAAAATTTAAATTTGAAAATATTCTTGATGCATTTAGAGCAGTTGCAGATCATAAGGATGAGAATCCTGGGGGATTTACTCTTTCATCAAAGATAATTGAAAAGAATGGAAAAACAATTCTGTCAGTAAAAGCGAATGGGAAAATATTTGGACCACAACCTTTTTTGGCATTTGAGACTAAAAGTTTTCAGTTTATACACGATAATTTTGATTTCTTTGATCCTGGGAAAGAGTGGCACTATTACTTTGATGAATGGACAATTCCTATTGAAGCTGTCAAACGTATAGGTGTAGCAACCAATGATTCTATAGGAAGAGTGAAAATAAATATTATTGATATGGGCAGTGGAGACTCTAAGACGTATGGATTAAATGATTAATGGGAATGATACCTGTTAATATCCTTCATTTTTTTCATTCGCAAAAATAGAGAATTGTTTTCCACAGTTAACTCTGTGTTTTCTAAAGTCTACCACCTCTCCATTAGGATTTAGTGATTCATAAATAAAAATAATTATAATAGAGGCTATTAAATGATCATACTGGGAATTTCTGAAAGTCATACGTGTACAGCCGCTTTATCGGTAGATGGGGAAATTGTGGCTGCAGTAAGTGAAGAACGGTTATCGAGAAGAAAAGGAGAAATGGGATTTCCAGAAAAGGCTATCTCGTACTGCTTGCAACATATTCCTTCCCATAGGAAACTGGATAGAGTATGTCTTTCTGTAAACGCACTTCCTCCTTATACATTGATGATAAGCAGGGCACATAAATTTAATATACGTGATCATATTAATGCTCAACACGAATATTTTAAACCAATGTTAATTGGAGGTGACAGTAACAATACTGCAAACAGAAATTATTTTGGGCCTTTAATCGAAAACGCAGATCTTTCGGAAACTAACTATTTGTGGGATAGGTTTAAACCAAGTTTTCATAGGACTGATGATATTGAAAAGTTCAGAGAAATCAGATTCAATACGATCGTAAAATATACAGGTATTGATAGGAAAGACATCATTTATAACGATCATCATAAATGCCATGCTGCATACGCTTACTATGCGTCTCCGTTTAGAAAGAAAGATGCGCTGGTTTTGACAATGGACGGTATTGGGGATGGTGTGAACTGTACCGTTAGTGTGGTGAAGAATGACAAAATTAATGAAATTCTGAGGACTGATAAATGTACCATAGGAAAGCATTGGAGGTATATTACCCTATTGTTGGGAATGAAACCTGAAGAGCACGAATATAAAGTTATGGGTTTGGCTCCCTATGCTAAGGAGTATATGAGTAAAGAAGTAGAATCTATATTTAATGAGCATCTCATTGTTGATAATATCGATTTTAAATACAAGAGTAAGCCCACAGATCTCTATTTCTACTATAAGGAAATCTTAGAGGGACATAGATTTGATGCAATAGCTGGCGGACTTCAATCTTTTACTGAAAAAATTATTCAAGAATGGGTCGCAAACTGTGTAAACCATACTAATATACGTAGAGTTGTCTTTTCAGGTGGTGTGGCTATGAATATTAAGGTAAATAAGGTCGTAGCAGAAATGCCGGAAGTTGAGGAATTCTTTGTTGCACCATCAGGAGGTGATGAGAGCCTTGCGTTGGGAACATGTTTTTTTGAAAATGCAAAGAATGATATTAACAACAAGCCTTTACAGAATATATATATTGGACCGTTTTTTTCGGATAATGAAATTGAAATGGCATTACAAGGTCATCAGTTTAAGATTATACGTAATGTTACCAATAAAGAACTTGCACAGTTTCTTGCTGAAGGGAATATTATTGCCAGGTGTGTTGGTAAGATGGGATTTGGAGCAAGAGCATTGGGAAATCGAAGTATTATTGCTAATCCATCTAAATGGGAAACTGTAGAAAAAATAAATGATAAAATAAAATTCAGAGATTTCTGGATGCCTTTTACACCAACGATTCTTTCAGATAGGATAAAAGACTATGTTTGCAATCCTAAAGGATTTCTATCACCTTATATGACAATTGCTTTTAATACCACAGATTTAGCAAAGAGAGATTTGAAGGCAGCGATCCATCCAAAAGATAAAACCATAAGGCCCCAGGTACTAGAGAAAGAACATAACCCTGAGTACTATGATTTAATTAAAGAGTTTGAAAAGATCACAGGAATAGGGGGCCTTTTAAATACCTCGCTGAATCTACACGGGGAACCTGTTGTATGTTCACCTGTTGATGCTGTTCATACGTTTGTAAATTCTGAGTTAGATATGCTGTTGATTAATAATTATTTAATATGTCGGGAGCACAATCACGTGTAATTGTTGTTTTTTCACCATGATACCAATATCGCGGGGCAATGAAGGATGTGGTGCCATATCAACTATCTCTATTGCTGGCTGGCTAGAGAAGAGTTTATGGTCGCAATTATTTCTGTAGTAAATCACATTAACGAATCAGAGAGAATGAGGAGCACAAATGATTGTTTGGTTAATAGGTATTTCAGGTGCTGGTAAAACAACACTTGGAGGCAGATTGGAAGAATATCTGAAATCCAGGAACAAAAAATGTTATTTAATAGACGGGGATGTTATACGGAAATTTTTTGATAATGATTTAGGATATACATATGAAGAAAGAGTTCAAAATATTAAAAGAATTATCCTTGCAGGGTATATTCTAGAACAGAATGGAATTATCGCAATTATTTGTAATATTTCTCCATTTGAGAAACTAAGAGAATTCGCCAGAAGGAAATTTGATAGTTACAATGAAATATATTTAAGGAAATCAATTGAAGATTCGAGGAAAAGTGACGTAAAAGGATTATATCGAGATAATTTAGGCAAGACAAATCTTGTTGGTATTGAGATTCCTTTTGAAGAACCGCAAAATTGTGATTTGATTGTTGAGGTAGATAATTTAGGAATAAGTGAGTCAATGGAAAAAATAATTTCTTTTCTGAAAGAAAAATACCAAAAGGATTTTACATGAAGTTGTCTTATGAATTAAACGAGGATTTACTGCAGGATTTGATTAATATTCGTATGAAGCTTTTCTATCCCTTGGAAGGGTTTATGACATCTCATGATTATCATTCAACTATTGAGAACATGTGTCTAAGCAATGGAGAATTATGGACTATTCCGATAACTTTAGATATTGACCATGATACGTTTATTAAAGCAGTAGATTCTGAGATTATATTTTTTACCTACAAGAGTAACGAAATTGGTTATATGAAGATAGAAGACAGTTTTAAAGTAGATTTGAATAATGATGTAATGAGAATCTTTAATACAAGAGACCTAAACCATCCGGGAGTTAATAGAGAGTTGGAAAGACACGAGTATCGGCTTGGTGGAAAAACCTATATTACAGATCCTTCGGTTTACAATAATGCATTGGATCCGGAAGTTACTAAAAGTGAATTTCGGAATAGGGGCTGGAAAACAGTTGCTGGTTTTCAAACAAGAAATCCAGTGCATAAGGCTCATGAATATTCTCAAAGGATTGCGCTGGAAATCTGTGATGGTCTGTTTATTAATCCCCTTGTTGGCTGGAAAAAGAAAGGGGATTTTAGTGAAGAGGCTGTAATAAGAGGATATCAGGCAATGATAGATAATTATTATTCTGATATTGGGATATATTTTGATGTATTAAAAACACCTATGAGGTATGCGGGGCCCAGAGAAGCCATCTTCCATGCAATTATTCGGAAAAATTTAGGATGTACACATTTTATAATAGGAAGGGACCATGCTGGTGTAGGGAATTATTACGGCAAATATGAAGCACATGAGCTTGCAAGAAACATAATGGGAAAAGCGGATATTGGGATAACCCTACTTCTTATAAACGAACCATATTACTGCCAGAAATGTGCCCAGATAGTAACTTCCAGAACTTGTGGTCATGAAAAAGAATATATCGAAGAAATAAGTGGTACTAAAATCAGAGAGATGCTGTCTAAGGGCATTAGGCCAGATGAGAAGTTTATGAGGAAAGAAGTTGCAGACACGATTATAGAACTTGAAGATAAAAAGTTCATATAAAAAGATAGTATGAAAAGAATAATAGTAACTGTTGGGCCATCATTGCTTTACAGAATCCCATTAACTGAAATACATAAAGACGAGTATATCTATCGTATCAACGGGGCTCATGGTGATATGAATGAGATAGAAAAGCATATTTTGGTTATAAAGGAGCAGATTCCTGATGCAGTGATCCTTCTAGATTTGCCTGGCAACAAGGTTAGGACTGCGAATTTAAATGTACCTATAAAGTTTCAAAATGGGAAGGAATTCTCCATTTTATCACGCCAGATAAACTATCAGGGTTTTTACAAATACGTACAAAAGGGGGATACCGTCTGGGCTAACGATAGCGTTTTTAGATTTACTATTCAGCAAGCTGATGAAGAACAAATAGTATTGTTAGCAGAGATAGATGGGGAGCTTCACAATAATAAGGGTTTGCACGTTAGGGGTATTCATGATGATGTTCCATTTCTTTTTGACAAAGATTATAGATTAATAGAATTAGCTAATAAATATAAGATAGATTTTATAGGATTATCTTTTGTTAGAAATGTGGAAGATTTGCAACTGGCAAGGGAATATATCAACATAGAGGTTGAAATAATCGCAAAAGTAGAAACAAAATCATCAGTTGTGAATATCCAGTCTATATTAAACAATGTGGAATATATTCTTCTTGATAGAGGTGATCTTTCTACGGAAATTGGGATTGAAAAAATACCTGATTATCAAAAATTTATAATAGATAAGACACTATTTCATAATAAAAGAATATTTCTGGCAACACAGTTTCTAAAGAATATGGAAGAAACACCTGTCCCAACTATTGCTGAAGTAATTGATATGTATAATACTTTAAAAAGCGGAGTGTATGGAATCCAATTGGCAGAGGAGACCGCAGTTGGGAAGTATCCTAAAGAGTGCTTAAATTTGATCGATAGATTAATAAAAGAAGTGGACAATGAAAGAAGGTAGTTGCTTGTGCTTGTTAATATTGTTTCCTAGAAGAGGTGTTTCCTTATGATTCCAGAACAGAGATTTTTTGTTAGCAGCACTATGAGAGCAGGTGCTTCCCTTTTGGTAAACCTGATTTCCGTTCATTCCAGGATGATTCTGTTGTATGACAGAGTCCATTTTTTCAGGTTTTATTATAAAAAGTATGATCCTTTGAACAAAAGGAATACTGAAAGGCTCCTTCATCATTTGAGGATCAGGTTTCATTACAGGATGGGTATAAAAGTCGAGGTAGATCCAATTCTAGAAAGAATAGAAAATAGAGGATTTGAGTATTCTGTTATATGGGATGAAATCATGACTTATTTTTTGAGAAGGGTAAATAAACAAATATGGGGTGAACATTCTGGGATAGGCTGGAGGAATGTTCCCGCCTTCTTTAGTTTCTACCCGGAAGGGAGGGTGATTCACCTCTATAGAGATCCGAGGGGAGTCCTTTCTTCATTTAAAAAGATGACCTTCCTGCCGGATAATGGATATTTGAATTCAATCTTTATATGGATCGATTCGATAAATTATATGGATAGGTATTGTGATATATATTCTCAGGAGACATTCCTGCCTTTAAAGTATGAAGATATTATGAGTATGCCGGAGAATATGTCCCGGAAACTATGCGATTTTATAGGTGTTCCATTTGAAGAGATAATGATTCAGCCTGAGAAATGGAAAAATGTGATTGGGAATGAACTTGTTCCAATTCCTTCTTCTTCACATGAAGGTAAAAACGTTATTGGGTTTAGCACAACACGATCTGTCAATTGGAAAAAGCACCTTGAAGATTGGGAAGTGTGTTTGGTTGAAATGTTAGCTGGTGATAAACTGGAAAGGCTTGGATATGAGCCTTATAAAGAGAAATATTCAAGCTCAACGATTAGAAAAGGCTTTGATGTTATTAAGAAGAGTCCTGCCCTTTTAAAGAATCTATATATTTATATGGCAAACGGTGAAGGGATACCTGGTCTACCAAATGATTCGACTGATCCCAGGAACTGGGGCGTGAGCGGGTCTTCAGAAAAATTTATTAATACACCAATGGCAAAAGACTATTTCAGAGAAATGGAACAGATCGAGAGGATGATTGAAGAGAAATATGCGGGTTTATAAGAAGAAATATTTTCTGTTGCATATCTCAGAATATTTTCTCTTGAATGTTAATGTTTATGTATTGTGATTTGCATTTTCACACATATTTCTCTTCAGATGGGAACTGTGTTCCTGAGGAGGTTATACCTCTTATGGTGGAGTCAGGTTGTAAGGGTTTTTCATGTACAGATCACAATTCGCTGGAGGCTATCCCCTTCTTTCTGGAACATGCAGAGAGTAATGGTCTGGAATTTATTCCAGGCGTCGAGATAGACACAAAACATCCAACTTTTGGAGACTTGCATCTCCTTGCATACAACTTTGACTTGTATGATAAGGGGTTGAACGAGATTCTAGAGGCTGTAAGAAATCTTTCGAACCAGTCATATCAGTTTGTGTTAGATACCCTTATTGCTGACGGGTTAATTCCAGACCGTAGCTCATTTGAAGAATTTGCAAAAAGTAGTTGGCCACGTCGCAGTATTGGATATAAACAAATTCATCATTATCTTATTCAATATGGAGTCGCTAACGATATGTCAGAGGCAAAGTCAATATTTGAGGTAAGGCGGGCCAATTGTGGTTATAGCAACAACTATTTCCATCCTGGTGTTGTGATACAAACGGTAAAGGCCGCAGGGGGTGTTTGTGTATTGGCACATCCGGCGGCTAGTGTTACTGACGATTTGGAAATGCTTATAGATGAAATGATATTACTAGGTATGGTGGGTGTTGAGGCCTATACACCAGGAAATCTATCAATGGAAAATATCAGACAGGTTGAGAAAATAGGAAAGAGCCGGGGCGTTATTCTTACAGGAGGAAGTGATTATCACGGTTCTAGTAGTATTAGTAAGTGGCCATCGGAAGCACCTTATTCCTGTTTTCAGGCATTACTTGAAGCAATGGAGCTTTATTAGAAAATGATGAAATCTCTAGCTGTTATTTCAGATACTCACGGAACATTGACACAGGAAAAATTGGAGGGATTGTTTCCTCCAGAATCGGGGATAATTACACTTGGAGACATTACAAACCAGGAGCTTAAAATAATTAAGGATACCTATCAATTTCTAGGAGGAGTTAAAGGTAACTGTGATAAAGATGGTCACTTACCGGTTACCGATACTATAGAAATTGGTGGTATACGTATTTTTCTGACTCATAGTCCTTTTAATATAACAATTCAATCCCGGGATAAGGACAGCCTCAACGGATATGACGTTTTTGCCTTTGGTCATTTACATACTAGATTTTGCTGGAATGATAATGGAATTGTCTTTTTCAGTCCTGGTGCTTTTGCAGAACCAAGAGATAATCACAATTCTGCGGGAATAATTGAGATCACAGAAGAAAAATGTGAATTTAAGTTTGTAGATGTTGCCTGATTATTACTCTGCGTTAGAAATACAAACTATCACTTTATGAAGATGAAAGCTGCAGAACCAGACGATGTGCAGGAATTATGGCTGGACCAACTATGTATAGAATCAATTATTCGGATTATCCGGGTGAAGGGTTTTGCCCCTAAGGTTGTTTATTATTGCCAAATCTCTGTTTTAGTAAAACCTTTTCTTAAAATTATATCTTTGCTTAGCAGGGCGACCTATTCTCAGATCATTGATATCGAATTAGGTGCACTACGAATGGAAGGAGTTAGTTTATTTGAATTGATTCATACGCGCATTAACTTGTTTCTGGAAAAATACGCAGAGGGCTGGCTCCAAAGATCAGATATTCATAGTGTGGTTCATAAACAATCTTATAATCCGGATAAAGTCAATGCATACCTTATAGGAGAAGGATTTTTCTTAGTATATCGTCCAATTGGATTGATTTGCATTGCCCAAAAATTATCCCGCATTACACCTACGGTTATTTTAACCAAAAACTTTTTTGCTAATAGTTTAAGCCGGGAATATGGACAGGTTTCATTGATTTTCTATCATACCTACATATCACATTATTTTACTTTCCTGAATCGACTTTGTTTTAAGTTTGACGAAGTCATTTCTGGGAAATATTCTTGTGATCGATTTTTCAGTTACAAGAACATAGTTAAAAGGTGGCTGACAGATTTTGCGGTGATTATAGCCACTCAGTTCCTGTGTCTAAATCGAGCAACCCGGAAGAACACTCATGCAAGTAACATTGTTGTCGAGTTTACTCAACGTATGTTCCGGCCGGATGAAAATAATGACTTGTTTTGGTTGCCCTCATCCCAGATAGCAGGAGATACCGTTTATCATTTAGAAACATCTGTACTGGATAAAAAATCACAACAAAACTTATCGGAATATGGGGTACATCGACTTCGAATAGGGGGTAAAAGAACCACATTAGAAGGAATCACGGGGAAGTATAGAGGGAATGACGTACCGATAGTAACACCAGGGTTCAAATATATCATTCAGGGTTTATTTGGGTTGTTGAAATTCCCTAAATATTTCTTAGGCTCTGCAGAAAGCTCCTGGATTCATCTCTGTCTTCTGAAATACGAAATGGAGGCCAGCTATTGGCAAAGTATTTATCATCAATACAATATTAGGATTTTATGGTCCATGTCAGATGGGGGGATTCCTCATTTAGCAAAGTCTCAGGCTGTTGAGAATCTAGGTGGGTTTTACACCGGAAGTCATTGGAGTAATTTCCCCACTTGTCAAATCTATAATAAGAAATATTATGATGTGTATTTTGTTTGGGCAAACCACTTTTTGAAGAATATACTTACGCATTATTCCTATCCTGCTACATTTGTTTCAGGATACGTATCAGATCACTATTTTGAAAAACATAGGGAACGCGCTAACAAACTGCGCAATAAGTTTCCCGGGAAGTTTATAATTACCTACAATGATAACAAAATTATGAAGGAAGGGTCTTTGAGTGCCAATATGCTGCTTAATCTCCATAAAATGTTCATTGATATTTTAGAGAAAAACGATCAAGTTGTTCTGTTTTTGAAACCCAAAGGTAAATCTGAGTTTGATGGTATCAAATCACAATTGTCTAAGTTAGAAGATTGGATTGAGCAGGATAGAATTGTATTATTCTTCGGTGAAGGTCCCAGCAGGAAGACGGTTCCTGCATTGGTTGGCATGGCCAGTGATTTAGTGGTTAGTTTGGGCATTTCTACGACATCGGTAGAATGTCATTTTGCGGGAACACTGGCGTTTCATGCGGATTTGGGCGGAATGGTTAACAATGATTTTGGGAATCGTGGACTAGGTAAAATCGTCTTCCGAGACATCGACACTTTAAAGAAAGCGATCCAAAACTGCATTGAAGAAGGAACATCTCAGAGATATCAGGAGGCTGTAGAGATCAATGCTATGTTGGATCCTTTTCAGGATGGTATGGCTTATAGACGGGTTGGTTCAGTACTCAAAAGATTGCAGGGTGCATTAGAGCAGGGAGAGAGTAGAGAACAAGCATTACAAACTATCAAACAATATTATCAAGAGCTGGTTCCGTTTAATTTGAACTGCAGCAAACAGAGTGGAATTTATCACAAGGCTGCACTTTAGAAAAACATTTAGAATAGTAGAAATTTTATGGCTAATCAAATTAAAGTAATGATGATAAATCCAAATCCAAGAACAATGTCTCTGGTCCAGCCAACTGTAGCTCTTTTTTAT
>Ga0257122_1000483_pt1 | contig 35049 bp, 58 predicted proteins | sample SI106_120metaG_FD_190146 | JGI IMG/M metagenome (GOLD analysis project Ga0257122, IMG submission 190146) | Marine microbial communities from Saanich Inlet, British Columbia, Canada - SI106_120 | ecosystem: Environmental > Aquatic > Marine > Inlet | place: Canada: British Columbia | collected... | reverse complement strand
CCTTTGAAAGAATTGAATTTGATGCCGATGTGTCTGAATTACAGGATTATGGAGATGTTAAGTATTATAGATCAGAATATGGTAAAATAAGGGTATCAAAAAATGCAGAATATTACTAACGGTAAGGGCGACAAGCAAAGACCAATGAATATTCCTATAAAGGAATTTATTAAGAAGTGGGATAAAATATTTAAGGGGAAGAAAAATGACTCCTGAAGCATGGATGGAAATAGGTGCTACTGGGGTTGTTGCTGTATTGTTGGTGATGATGTTTAAATATTTAACCAAAGATTTAAGCGGAGAACTATTAAAACAGTATGATATAATCATAAAATTGATTGATAAGATAAATGAGCTGAAAAGCACAATAGATTCAAAGTGGAAAGCATGAATAAAGCACAAGTAGACGATTGGAGGAATGGCGTGGAATCAAGATTGGAAGAACTGACAATAATGAATGCTAAACAAAATAGTGACATTCACTACATCAAAGACTCAGTTGATGAGATAAAAAATTTAGTGAAAGAACAAAATGGGCGAGTTAGAGTAAATGAATCAGCTATCGCAAGGATACAGGGAGTAGGTGGAATTATTGCCATTGCGTTCTCTGGATTTATTGGATGGCTATTTAAATTAAAAGGATAAATGATGGAATTTATAATAGAAAATTGGGAGTATATGGTTATCGTGGTCTTAGCTGTGGATAAAGCTGTTGCTCTATCCCCATCTGAGTGGGATGATTTAATTTGGACTTCGGTAAAAAAAGCAATATATAAAGTAGCAGGGAAATAGTATGCTCAAAAGAATGATAGGAAGATTGGTCAAAAAACACGGAATGAAGGGTCTATTGATTATGGTTGGTGATTGGGCTGTTAAGCAATCCAAGAAAAAATCTGATGATGAGGCTTGGGAAATGATTGTAAAGCCATTTATAGAAGATAATTTTTGATGCCGAGATTTGGTAGCCGTTCCCGTAGGAGACTGAAGGGTGTAGATACAAAACTTGTTAATGTCCTCAATGAAACTATTAAACTTATGGATATTACAGTCATTGAAGGTGTTCGCTCTAAAAAAAGACAGGCAGAACTTCTTAAAAAGGGGGCAACGAAGGTTAAGTATTCAAAGCACATGGAAGGCAAAGCTGTGGATGTAGCCCCATATCCAATACAATGGAAAGACAGAGAGAGATTTCACTATATGGGTGGAATAATACGTGGAGTAGCAAGCCAAATGGGTGTAAAAGTTAGATGGGGTGGAGACTGGGATAGTGATGGAGAGATTAAAGATAACAACTTCGACGATTTAGTCCACATAGAGCTTGTATAAGAATGGTCTCATCATTACATTACAATAACTAAGGTAAGATATGGCATACGCAACAAATAGAGATTTAAAAGATGTGTTTCCAGACATCGACTCATTCGATACAAAGACATCCCTATATGGGTGGGTGGTACATTCAGGCTCAAGATATAAAGCAGACAACTGTGGGTTAGTGACTCAACTATTCGTCAGTGGTGAGAACCTTGGTACTGCTCAATCAGACTCTTCCAGTGTAACAACAAACGGTCAGTGGTATTATACAGATGATGTGTGTTATTATTACAATTCTGTAAACAACCCGAATGATCTACTTATGGAATCAGGCGAAGATTGGGGAGATGTTAGAACACGATACATATCCAATGCTTCTAAGTATCTTGACTCGATGCTTGATTCTATGTTACCAAGGGAACAATTCAAAGACCAAGATGGCAATTATGACTATATAATAGTGAGGACAACCTCATTACTTGCTTGTAGTTTTTTAATTCGCTCTTCCAATCCCACCTCTGAAATAGCAGATGCTTTATGGGGAGAAGCTGATAAGAATATTGCTTCATTGAATGAGGGGAAGACTAAACTATCTTGGCAAACAACTGGTGATGCCTCAAAGGGTGTGATTCGTGAAGGTTCTGTATCGGGTGCTGTAAGGATAGTAGACACAAAAGGTTTATATGCAGGTGTATATGATAAGATTGGAGTAAAGATAACTACGGCTGGTGTTTTAGGTACTGCTGTATATTCTTATTGGGCAGGGGACTCAACTAATCTCGGGGCAGAGAGAATGAATAACTCAGCATCTTCTACTTTTAGTGATACCATAAATGGTACATATCAACCAATAGGTAATGGGTTGTATGTAAGATTTGCAGGAGATACTGGGGATAGTGCCACATTAAATGACTATTGGGAGATAGAAGTGATTGGTAAATCCGAGACAGTAGATTTGGGATACCCACGAAGCGTTAGTATGACCAGAAGATGATTACATTTGTAAACATCTGGGAGACAAAGATTTTAGATACCATACGAACTTTTTTAAATAATGAGTTCGCTGGTACAATCCCTATCTATACAGGGGATTTTAAAGATATGGGAAGCCAATCAATTAGATTGCAACCAATAGGTAGCACTTCTGTTGATAGAATGGCGAGTGCAGAATTAAGGGAGTATATACTTGATGTATCATACACCTTTAAAGAGAAGAGTGTTAAGAAAGATACTTGGGAACACATAATGAGACAAGTATCCCACATAGAGGCATTGTTCTTTAGTAATATGAATAACACATTCTTTGATGGTGTGTTACAGGACAGTCGAATAAACGATAGGACAGAAGAAGAAGCGGGTGTCGATGGACTGAATGTTATTAGATGGGAATGGCGTGGTAAATATTTAGGTAATATAACATAGGAAAGTAATAAGGATTACTATGAAAATAAAAAACAAAGGTTCAAAGTTGCCAAATTGTTGGAAGTCCTGCGGGGCTTCTTTTGAAGATTGGCAAGAACTACAATCGGGAAAAGAGATAGAGGTCTCTTCAGTCCCAGAAGCAATAAAACATTTGGTTGAAGTTATGAAATCTCCATCCAAAGGAAAAGAAGGAGATAAATAATGGCTACAGTAGCACACGCATTTTCACCAAAAGAGTGGAAAGTAGGAATTGTATCAGATGCAATTAACGCAGGGGCAACTGGTATCGGGTCAACCATGTATCAATTAGATGTGGATTCAATCGGATTCCCATCATTAAATGTAAACCAAAAGTTAGATGTACGGAGTGGGGCAGGAAGAACATTCAAAGATGAAGACTTTTTCCAAGATAACATCATGAGGGCAGTTGAAATATCCCTTTCTGGCACACTTCATAATGATGCAGGACATAAATTACTTGCACAGAACATTTGCAACGATGCCTCAGGTGACATTGCAGTAGCAACTGGTTCTAATACTGAGTTAAGTCAAAAGTATGGGGCTGCTGTGCTTAATGCAGCTTCCTCCCTGACTGTTGTTATGCAACCGTCAGATACTACCAACCAACAGGGACTTGAGTTCTTTGGTTGTGTGGTAACGGCTTTCTCAATCACAGCAGAAGGTAGTGCCGATGGTGGTCAATACAAATGGTCAGCAACATTGCAGACTGGTAAGAAACCAGATTTAGCATCAACAGCTTCGCCAACTATAACGGCATACGCCAATACAACTATACCATTACTATCCAGCTCATCTGGGCATAAGGTATTTAATGTCGATGTTATACTTTCATCTTTCACGGCATCAATCGAAAGCCCCGCAGTATTCACTGGTGTGGCTTCAGATGGTTATCAAGTAGTTAGTCGTGGAGCAGAAATCAGTGTGACAGCAGATGCACAAGTTAAATATGATGGCAATACGAAGGGTTTTATCAATAGCTTCGATGTGCAGACAGGAACAACATTAGCTACTCAAATAAGTTCTGGAAATATGCTTGTTATTACAAACAATGACGCCTTTGGTGTGGATATGCAGAATGGCGTTTTCACAAATGTAGCCCTCGCAGAAGGTGATTTAATGATGCTTGATTGCTCGATTAAATCAGTTGACGATGGAACAGATGCCTTAGTAACCTTTGATGTGAGTGCTTAATGAAGGACTTTAAAGTTAAAGATCAATCTGTGAAGATCAAGGAGATGTCAGTAGATGATATTGACTTCTGTAATGATGTGCCACAGATGCGGTATGAAGGCGATCAAGTTGTTGCTATCACTAACTTGTCTAAGGCAAGGACATCATGGATTCGTAGAGGTGTTGAAGGGGCTGATGATAAATTCATCAAGTCTCTCTCTGAGGATGAAAAAAATGAGTTATCTCTGGCAGTCCAAGAATACCAACGCTTGGGGGAATAGACTCCCTTACATTAGAAGCGAACTTTCTCATAGAGGAACAATGTGAGGGGTGTAGGTTCCATACTTACCCCTATGAGGCTCAAGTCCCCGTCTTAATCGACGGAAAGTACACTATGCGTACATTCACCTCAGATGAAGATGTTCATGAGGTCATTGACCTCATTATTGAGGAAACCAAGGAAGTCAATTTAAAGGGTGGCAGTTTCAATATCGGAGAATCGGTAATGGCACAGCTACCCTTTTTCGCTTGTAATAATATCTTACTCGACAGAGAATCACAAAAGGACATAGCAAGATTTGTATACTCAAGGGATTTTCATATCTCACCGTATGAAGGAAGCTACGGAGAGCAACCTGCCAAATGGGTGGCTAAAGCATTCCTATTAAAAAGTCTATTAGAAAGACAGAAATCGAAAGCAATGAAAAATGGCACTACCTAATACAATAGAAATAAAATTTGAAGCCAAGGGCGATAAAGTCCTAGTCCAAACCATCAAAAGCTTGGATAAAGCAACAAAATCCCTTATCAAAGCACAGTCTAAACTTGCTGGTGAGGGTAAAAAGCAAGTACAATCCCACAATAAGAATAAAAGTGCAATAACAAGAGTAAATACAGAATTAGCACTCCAAGGCTCTAATTGGAAGAAGGCAGGAATTAGTGCCAAATTATACACAAGTGCAGTAAAGGGCAATTCACTTGCATTAGCTAAAGTCAGAATTGCAACAAAGAAACATATTGCTGATTTAACAAGACAGAAAAAAGGTCTACTTGATACAGCTCACTCTACTCGTATCCTCGGTGGTTCTTTAGCTGTACTAAGGTCTAAGTTATTAATAGCATCATTTGCATTTGCTATGGTTGGTGCTACAGTTGGGAAATTAGTTAAGGCATACGCAAAACAAGAGAAGGCAGAGAAAAAACTTGCACAGGCATTAAAATCCACAGGTCATTCTGCTGGCATAACACATAAAGAATTGCTACTGATGGCATCGGGATTACAAGCAGTGACAACCCATGGGGATGAGGCGATAATAGAAGCTCAGTCATTAATGCTTACATTCACAAACATCAACAAGGAGGTTTTCCCTCAAGCTCTCGAATCTATTTTGAATGTATCTGATGCAATGGGTCAAGATTTAAAACAGTCTACTATACAAATTGGTAAAGCTCTTAATGACCCGATACAAGGTATGTCTGCCCTTAGACGAATTGGTATACAACTCTCTGAGACTCAAAAAAATCAAGTTAAGAATTTTATGGCTGTCAATGATGTGGCATCTGCACAAAAGATTATAATTAAGGAATTAGATACCCAATTTGGTGGGATGGCGAGGGCTGTACGACTTACATTAGCTGGTAGTCTGATTGCTTTATCCAATTCATTTGGCGATTTGATGGAAAAAATGGGTGAAAAACTTGCCCCATTTATAACAGCTCTTGCTGGTTCTCTTGAGTCTATCACGACCATTATGCAGAGTGAGGGCGAAAGACAATTAGCATTTTTAACGAAGATTGGGGCGAGTGAGGATACAATACGTCTGGCACGAATAAGACTATTGAAGGAAGAAGCACAAGTAAGAATTGATGCTATATCTGGTATAGATATTGATCTAAGTAAAACAAAACAACTGACATCGGTATATCTTGATAACGAGCAACAGTTAGCGTTTTTGCGTGATGAGTTAGGTAAGAAAAAGGAAGCACTTTCTGAAAACTCGAGAGCATTACTATTAGCCACAAAGGACTCAGAAGGATTTAATACAGCCATAAAAACAGCTAATAGCACTACGGGGGAAGCCATACGTAAAAGTGGTAACTACGGTCTTGCGATAGCTGAGGCTCGGAAAGAACAATTAGGTGCAAATTTAGCAGTCGCACAAAGTGTGACTGAAGGTCAAAAAGACGTAGAGATGGCACAGGAAAGAATAGATGCACAGATAGCTTTAAATCAGGCTCTTGCTGATTTTATAAGGTCTCTCGGGCTACTACCACCATTGGTTGCTACGACTACTAAAGCATCACTCGACCAGATAAAAGTAATAGATATAGCCAAAGCTGCTATGACTTCATTTGGTGAAGCACTTGTTCCCGGTGCAAATGTTGGGGATGCTTTTAGAAAATTCGTAGCCAACTATCTCAGTCTTATACAGGGGGTTATATTGGCTTCAGGTGCGATGTCTGGGGCTATAAATCTTGCTTGGGTTCCGGGGTTAGGAGTTACTGCGGCTATAGCGGCAATGGCGGCATTAGAGGCGGCTAAGGTTGCGGTAATGAATGTAAAATTTGCCGAACATGGATTTGAGGGTTTTGTCGATAAACCAACTCTATTTATGACTGGAGAAGGCAATAAGAGAGAACACGTCTCAATAACTCCATTAGAATCTCAAAATATTAATGGGGCAAAGGGTTCTACAACCAACGTCTACATACAAGGTGGTGTAGTTGATGAAGGATATATAAGGAATGAACTAATCCCAGCAATTAATAAAAGCGGGCTTGGAATTGCTTAGTTTTAGCACAGGCTTAACAAATGAATTAGATAAAGGGTCTACCAATGCAGTATTCCTATTAAGACTGTATTACGGGAATGAGTCAAGTTATACGGGATTATCTACTATTGACTACGATGATGGTGGTGACAATTATTATGGTGCTATCATTTCAATGGGTGACTTCTCTCAGAAATTGGATTTCTTTGGATTCAAAGGGGTTACAAATTCATTTTCTGTATCAATGGTAAATACCGAAATCTTTAATGGTAATAGATTCTCAGACTTAGTTGGAACTAATGATTACGATAATCGTAAATGGGAAGTATATGTTGTTGCGGGAAGTGCTACTAAATATCTCATTGGGACTGGTAAGATTAGTGCAAATTTTGAATATGATAATAACAAAATCTCTATAAGATTAAATGATTTCAGTACAGGAATAGACACATCCCTTCCTCGTACTATAATAAGAGAAAATGATACTACAAATAATTTTCAATTCGCACCAGAGGCTAACTTTAACAAGCCTATCCCAATGTTATTCGGAGATCACAGCCACACTGCCTTATATGATAGCGGTGTTCTAAGCGAGTCAACAGAAAGATGGGCAACTCGATCTAAAGTCCCAGCTATAATTGTTAATGCGTATGATACGACTACAGGAAAGGTCATAGCTAAGGCTGATACAGAAACAATGTCTGGATTAAATGTCTTGACGACATACTATAATCGTGGCGACATACCAAGTGCGATTAATAGTGCAAGTTCAAATGTGGTGATAGACGATTCCGTGGCTAAGATTAGTTTCTCTGGTGTCTCTGCTTATGCCCTAATCACTCTAAATATGGATAATAGTGTAGATAGCTCATACACAAAAGATAAGTTTTCAAAAACAGTTGAGACAAGGGCATCATCAGGTACAGCATTCACATTTGGAGTCCCAGATGTGTCGAAATTAGGTACAATGGTTGCTTCAAGCCCTATGCGGTTGTTCCTCATTGGGAGTGTGGATGATGTCCTGCAAGTACAGTATGAGGTTGATGTAGCACCATACGGCTCACCGACTACATCTACCACCACCGGGACACATTCAGCAACAGGGAGACTGTTCTTAGGTGGCACATCGGTTGGTGCAGATGTTACCTCTGGATGGGGTGCAGACGATAGAGCCAACTGGAACCTTCAGGCTCAAATTAAAATGATTATTCTCGGTGGCACTTCTGCTAATATAACGATTGACCAAGCATGGCTACAGATAGAATATAATTCAGATGACACAGTTACAAAACATAAGTATATAGAGAGGGAATTTATAGATAGAGACCCTTACGATGCTTATGATAGGGGTGAAATGAGAATCGTGTCGACAACGCAAAGGGTTGATATACCTCAAGAAACACAAGTTATATATGTCTCTGGAAAAGGTCGTGAGTTTACATCGGCTATGACAAGTGAGAGTAGGTCTCATGGCTTTGCTACTGGGGCTTTGATAGAACATCCAATCTTTATAATAGAAAATATTTTAAGGGTAGAATTAGGGTTATCTGATACGAATATAGACACAGGTAATTTTGACTCTATCTACGCTTTGACAACATCTTATAAATCAGCATTTAGTCAAGATAGTTCTGTCAACGCTATCGACTTAATTGATGATATATGTAAGCAATTTTGTTTGTATTTCTTTTTTGATTCATTAGGAAAGTTCAAGTTTTTAAACTTAAAACTGGCGACTGCTTATACAACTGCAACTTTCAATATCGACTTTGCAGATATGACCTTCAATGGTGTTTCAAAGACACCATTGAACCAAATAAAAACCAGTATTAATTTAGAGTATGACTACGATTACATATCTGGGAAAAACCGACTAAGTGAACAGAGTTCAACAGTAACAGACTCGGATTTTAACCTTAATAAGCCAAATACAATGACTGTCGATGGCAATAAAATTAGATATGATGTAGAGGCTTCCAGTGATGCCAATGCGAGAGCTTTAGCTAATACAATCTTAGATTTATATGAAGACATGCATCAATCGAGGAGAAATATATTAAGTATAACTTGCCTTAAACCTAAATATTTAAAGGCAGAGATAGGGGATTTGGTATCCATAGATAACGCCCCCTCTGATGTTAAAATATATGGTACAGCATTAAGTTCACAAATCTTTATGATAGTGAATATCTCAAAGAAAATAAACAAAGTAACATTAAAATTAATACAGGTTAATTAGAGGATAAAGGTTTCATAATGGCAAGAAGTTTTATTTACGACAATATAGGTCTTACAGAATCCACACTAACGGATGGAACGGTGTTTACGACAACATTCGCCTCATCAAGTTTAGTCACAAACGAAGAGCGTGCAATAGATATGTCTATCAGTACAGCGATTACTAATCTCGACCTTAAAGACACCTTACAATTTGACGTTGGGGAAGACAATAAAGACATCAACGCAGATGCAATCGCTATATATTTTACAGTAGACCAGTCTACAGGTAATAACTTAGAATTATATTCAAGTGATGATGCTACCGTTGGGACTTTGATAGCTGAACTTGGCGGTGCAGCGCCTTATGCTGGGTTTCCTTTGGGGTGGAATGTCTATACATTTGATGTAAAGAATGGTCGATATTGGTATCTTAGGTCTAATACTGGTACATTATCGGGGGTAGCGGAAGTCATAATAGGCACTAAGTATACCTTTGATGTCAATCCAGAATTAAATGCAAAGACTGGGGAAGAATTTGGCACAGATATAATAACCTCCTATGGGGGTAATGAATATGCCAATAAAAGACATGAACCTAAGACCACTTGGGATTGGAATTGGTCACACATACTTTCTACACAAAAAACAGCCTTAGAAAACATGAACGCATCAGTCCAAGACTGGAAGAAGTTTCTATATTACGACGATACAAATTACCATTACGTAAGGATGACCAAGCCTATAACTTTTACTGAGGTTGCCCCGTCCGTATACAGTGCAAATATGAGCCTTAGAGAGCAATTATCTTAAAGGCATACTTAGTATCCAATAGTAAATAAAAGTCCCGTATAGGGGGTGTTTTGAGCCTTATACGTGCCTCTATGGGTCTGGTATGACTACATTAAGCTCAATAGCACTCCACCGCACCAATTCTTCAATAAAATTACTAAATTCCTTACGTTCAAGAGATTTGGTTGATTCTATATTAAAGTGATTCTTTATAGTCATGTGCATTTCTTGTTTAGTATATCCGAGTTCTTCGCTTAATATATTAATTATATTCCAATAGTAATTATTCTGTTGTCCCGATCTTACCCCAACCTGACTTAGTGTGAAATAATATTCCCCATCCTCTACTTCAACAGTAGGGGTTATTATTATACCATTCTCTACTCGGCAGTGCAGTCTGGACATATACCCATCTTCCACAAAGGTTCATCTGCTGAGAACCATAACTTACCTTCAAATATTTTCCATTTACACTCACAAACAGGACACCAACTCAAGTCTTGATCTGCCCTCACTTCATCATATTTGTGGTTCTCTCTCTCCTTCTTCTCGATAACCTGATTGCCGAGGGCATCTATTACCCATTGGATAGAATCAGATTTTTTCCATTCTTTCTTCAATGATACCCCCTAATAGAAGTAAGTAGTTTCTGGCATCCTGTATCCTGCCCATAATAGGCTCTGAGGATGACTCTGTACCTGTGAGTACATAATTTCTTATAGAATCCATGTGTTTTAATAGATAAGTTAATGCAACTTGCTCAGATGATATGTTAATTCTATCTGCTATGCTCTTGAAATTCTTAAACTTATCCTCATCGCTAACCGTATACTCCTTGCCCTTATCAAGCATAATACGGTTTTCTTCTTCCTGCATGGACTTAGCCCATTTTATAAAGTCTTTTACTTTCATACCAACTCACACCACCCATTAGATAAGGCTATTTCCACATCTTCTTTTATCATTAATCGGATGGTTATTCCATCTTCAAGATTCACTCTCCAAAAGTTACACTTGCTTACCAATGGCTTTACCATAACACCTTCTTCTAACATCGTTTGTGTTCTCATCTGACACCCCCTTTTACTGTTGCTATAACAACATTGCCATATTGTACATAAATTTCATATTCTAAATGATATTGTGGGATTGTTTTGGTTCTCATAGTTTTTAATATGACATCCATTCCTAAATCATCATAGTCTTTTAACTCTTTTATTAAGTCATTTACTTGCATTCTTACGTTCCCTTCGTTTCTTGGCTTTCCACTCAGCAATCTCTTTTCTCTTGATTACCTTCAATTTTTTTCTCTGTTTTGCTTTGCGATTAGGCATAATAAAAAATCAATCTACTTATCTAAATTTTTATGGGGAATGCCAACCACGACATTACACTCATATACAACCTGATTCGTTCTCTACAACCACGTTATTAAGTATTATCCCCATAATTTTAATAATATCCACGCTGGTAAACTCATTATAACAAGGATTACCTGCATTAGCCATATAAATCCAATTACTTTAAGTGCTTTTATCATAAATCCTCTCGACTCTAACCTTTTTTTCTTTCAATGGGCATTTTTTCATAAGTTCTATACGATTTTCACCCGTTTTGAACCCACAATATATCCCTGATGCGAATGGACATATTTTGCTCTTTAAGGTGCAATATCCAAACACATATCATCCATACATGGTTCACATATATACACATCACCGCAATGGGTACACTCCCCTTCGTCTACAGTATCAACCAACCTATTAACAATATTACTAATATCTGCCATTTTCACCAAAAGTTCAGCTTTGGTCAGGGGTAGTAATTCCATTTCGGTGTGTCCCCAGATTGACATAAGACCATCTCTAACTTTATTTTTCATAACATCCTCCCAAGTAAAGATTCAACATCCCCGTCTTTGTACTTCATTATTAAATTCTTTCTCCCTTTTAAATCATCATACCATTCCTGTCCACGCTTCTCTATTGCCCATTCCACAAATTCAGCGGGTGTTTTATGGGCAGAGAACTTGGATGAAAACACATGGCATCCGACACATAGACAAAATCCATTATCTACATCCCACCTGACTGACCTGACTGACCGTGAATAGAAATGATGAGCATTTAAGGGAGATGTTTTATGACACTTCTCACACATCCCATATTCACGGACTTTGCTACTCCACGCTAAGTCGAGTTTCTTAGTCAGGCTCTTCTTCAAAAGGGTAGGTCTTCCTTCTTCTCAGGTATTTTCTTGCCATCAAGAACATTCAATAGGCTTTCCATACGGTCTTTAACTTCACCGTAGTTCAATTCCTCGCAAACTCCCATAGATTGCACGGCAAGTTTCAGACATACCTGACGATGTATATCTTTAGTCCTGTCGTCTGTGGTTGTAGCTTTATAAGAGCCACTTACACTTGGGGGTGGTGGTGTGTTTCTGATTGGCGTACCTTCTTCTGGTATGACATTCCAGCCAAACTTACCTGCTTCGTATTCTTCTTTTCGGATATTGATAGAATCACCCTTGGTAAAGTTCCGCAACTTTTCATGCAGGGCATCTGTGGCAAATAATCCAGTCTCTTCACCACCATGCTCAAAGGCATACAAGTGGTACATACCATAACTATTTGTTCCTTCGATTGGTGTATCGTAAAGAAATTTAACCACATTATCCGTATTGGCTTTTATTTTTAAGGTATTTCTTTCCATTTATTCTCCTGTTACTTGTTTAATAAATTCTGGTGTCATAAGGCTTTTAGAGGAAGTTTTATCTTCCATTGCGAACCCGCTAAGATAGGCATCCCTATTTTTATACTTATCAAGATAATATTTGATTCCATCCACCGCATCATCGTATTCATTTCTTGGGAAAGACATGGAGCCTTCAGAATACTCGTCGAATCCATCCCACGATATTGTGAACCAATATAACCCAGAATCACCCTTATACATCTTTTTTCTCGATTGTACAAGAGTGTCTTTCGAGGAATCTAAAGAGATGTTCTTTTATCCAATTTATTTCTTCTTTTGACATTTCTTTTGGGAATCCTATCTTGTAAGAGCCTGTTATTTCTTCTTTATCCACACCTAATATTACCATATATTAATCTAAGAACCAAGAGTTATCTTGGCAATGGTCTCATTAGTTTTTTTCTATCGTGGACAGATAATTCGCTCTGCAATTTTCTCGATAATGCACCACAGTCATCACATCTGTAAGATTCATACCTGTTTGCCATTGTGGTATAATAACCACCATTAGCATGGACATCATCACTACCACAAGATGGGCATACTTCACCATCCATATATACTCCGACATTCGGGTGGGATTTAATCCAAGGTCTTAACTCAAGATATACCTCTTCTAATAGCCGTACATCTTCTTCGTTATATTCAAGCATATTGTGGAGTGCCTTGGGGTCGCCCCTTAAACAATCAGTCCACAACTGAAAGTTTGTACTTATTTTACCTTTATTTGTCATAATCTGCCCTAAATAATCTAACCTATTAGATGAGAAGGCAAAATTACGCTTGGCAACCTTTAGAGTGTCGATTGATTGGTATGGGGAAGGGGGTAGAAAACCGTTCATGTGGAATCTCGTATTGAGTTTTTTGAGATCAAATTTATCACCATTATGGGCAATCACTACATCTGCTTGGTTGATTAAGTCCCATATACCACCCAATACTCTCTTATCATCCCTGTTCATAGCTTCTTTAGAAGTTTGAATATCAGATATAACACCCGAATCACACAACCATTTAGCCGACCAAGACAAGACATTCCAATCTTTTATTACATTGCCGTGCTGAATATATTTATTCCCGAATAAACCCCACACATATACTTCCATTGGGGTTGTTTCTATATCAAACAGAAGGATTTTAACCCCTTCGGGTGATAGATAGAATGAGTCCCATTGACCACAATCCACACATCTCGTCCTCTGTTTGCCGTTTCTGATACCTCGTTTATTTACATTTCTGTGTTCACATTTCATATTGACTCCGCTTGTAACCATTTATTAAGTGCTTTCTCCCATACATCGAATGTAACCTCACCTTTCTCATACCTAACCCAGACTGCATCAAATTCTTCCTGTAGTCGTTTCCGCATTCGTCTAATCCGATAGTCCATTGTAGGTTTGTTTTTTATTTTCTCTATTGCTTTAAAATAATGGCTTTTCGTCTTGTTTAAAATATTCTCCATATTTGCCGTTCCTTATATTAAAATTTAACTTACCTATACCCGTGTATCCGTTTTTGTATTGGAAACGAATCTTTTGCACATGAATCCCTACATAATCTTCATCTTCATCCTTATGCCTATGTACTGTTATACAGTTATCTGCTTTATTATAAAAGTTAGCACTTCCGCTTATATCATAGGGCGTTGGGACAACTACTTTCCTATTGTTATCACTCTCCATCTTTCTTGGGTGTGCCACTACCCATATATGAATCTCATGTATCTTTGCGAATGTATTTAGACTCGCAAGTATCCGAGATACATAATTAGTCTCGTTCTCTGAGTCTCGAAATTTATGCTCAACTGTATTCCACGGGTCAATTACAAGTCCATTCAAACCATAACGGAAATTTAATATTCTCGCTTGGTCTAATATGCTCTCTATGGTAACAGAATCTTCCTGAGTCCCAATGAACTTAATGTGATCGTTTAATATACCCATAGAGTTACGTGCAGTCTCTTCGTCTATTCTCTCGTCTCCCCAGAACGCTTGCCCCGTAAATTTACCAACTAATTTCAGAAGGTGATGTTTTACTGGGAAGTTCTCTGCTGAGAAGATACCGAACTTCCATCCATAATCTTGAATCATATTAATCATCAGGGCATCCATCCACTCGCTCTTGCCCATATTAGGTACACCCGTTACAACGGTTACTTCAGAAGGTGAAACCCTGTAATATTCATCTAATCCAGACCATCCTGTAGAAAGACCCTTAGAATCTGGCTTATTTAATAAATCAATAGCATCCTCGAGGACATCGCTGACAAGTACAACACCATCTATCGGGTAAGGGTGGGCATCTGTTATAATCTCAGTAATCTTATCTTCACCGTATTTCATAAGAACTTCATTCATATCCTTACAGTCGGTGGGATAGGTTACTCGATAACATTTCTCTCTGCCTATCCTTCGAGATAATTCATCTCGCATGGCATGACCAGCGGGGTCGTCATCCATAGCCAGTATAACGGTGGTTGCTCCCATAAGGTGTTCTTCTGCTGATAGTAAATAAGAGAATTTCCTATCGCTTGGATTGGAATTGGGTGCTATTGCCCCATCAGGAACACTAACTACATTATTATAACCCGCCTGTACCATCGAAAGGGCATCCATTTCCCCCTCTGTGATTATAACAGCTTCCATCCCGACCATGTGGTCAAACCGATAAAAACATTTCTCAGCATCCTTAGATTGACGATATTGTTTATCCGAAGTCCTGCTCTTTATATTTACAACCTCACCACCCTTATAAAAGGGGAATTGAATCCATCGGTCTTTATAACCAATACCAGCATCACAAACCACCGCCTCAGATATACCCCGTTCCTCAAACCATTTTACAACCTCTTTAGGCAGATCGGTCAATGGTTCTTCTGGCTTTATAATCGGTCTCTCTATTGGTGTTCTGGTCTTGTTTATGCTCCCCTTCCATCCACAATGGTGGCATTTATAAACACCCTCATCTATGTTAACACTAAGGCATTGGTCTGAAGATTTACGCCTATCGTTAGAACACTTAGGGCATTGTGTTTTTTCCTGCCCAGAAGTATGCCTTAGATTAATCCCTAATTCGTCGAAGGTCATAGGCATTCTGGACAAGTTTGATTTAACATTGGTAATCTATTAAAATTATCATTGTCGATATAATAGAATCCATCTGCATCCTTACCCCACGGCTCACCACATTCGCCACATCTTTTTGGCTGAGTTTGGGTGAATTGCCTTTTGTGTTTGTCTCTACCCTTCTGGACGGCTTGTTTTTTATCACCATTCAAATCGAACCAATCTTCACCAAAATAATATACAAGTGACTCTAAAGAGGATAAATATCTCTTTTTATATTTATGTTCTTCCGAATCCCTCGTTATACCTGCTGACGGTGATATTAGACCCAACCTTACTTGATTTCGTATTTCGGGGTTTCTTAGACCCCCCCATTGTGTTTCCATTTTATTCTCCTTTAGAATATGTTAATATCTATCTCGGTATCTTCATATATACCCCTACTGCTCGGATAACAACTATCATCCAATTTTACATATTGGCATTTTTCTGCACCCTTTTTTCTCCTCTTGACATAAACACCTTCAATCTCATATTCAGCCAAGACATCAAAATCAACTTTTTCATCGTTCCATTTAGTGTCCCTCTCGTACCGATATAAGTTTGGCTTGCCATCTATGTCAATGGAAAATGTTATTTCCTTGTCGTCAAAATCCAGTTTATAGTCTTGTTTTTCTAAGAACCACTTGGATATAGCCTCTGCAAACTCCCATCCGTCTATTTGTAGTCTCATCTTATTCTCCTTTAGTTAGTGTACTTGATTTGTAAATTGGCAAATTTAGTCTGCCCATTTTTACTTTTTGTTCTTAAAGTTCTGAGAGATAATAAATTAGATGACCAAAAATCATCATCCGTTGCCCACCTTATAACATCCCTAACTTCCTTCTCACCCCACCCATCTATAGTTATAAGATCGAATAAGGTATTTACAGAGCCGACTGTTAGTGTATTATCATCAAACCAATCTGACTTTATATGATTAGGGAATTGTTTATGTTTGGCAGTATAAAAATCCGTTACTATCTTCTTGAGATATTCCATCTGCCCCTGAGTAATATTTTCATTGTATTTAATTTGATGCCTCTTATTAGAGTATATATATCTTATATTATTATTTATAATAATAGCATCGCCTGTGTTTGATATGGCTTTAGCATTGCCACCCTCTGAAGAAGTACCAGAAATGGCATCTACCCCACCTTGTGTATTTGATACGGCTTTTTGTAAATTCTCATTACCCCCACCTTGTAGATTTGACACGGCTTTTAGCATAATATATCTTTTTTTGAATTTTTGGGTGTTTTCTTCCTTCTCAATTATAACATCAATGTAATCAAGTTCCCTAAGTTTAGTCATTGATGCGGATACTGTAGCCTTCGTACATCCAGTAACATTGGAAAAGTATATGTTATTCTTAATACATACCCCCCTGTCATCAAGGTTGGCAGTAATCTCACAATAGATCAGCTTATCCCTCGGTGAGAGGTCTATATTGTGTCTAATGGGTTTCGGAATATATCCTATATAACTCATCTAATTCCTCTGAAGAACGGGGGCGGAGAAAGGAGGAAACCGCCCTGAGTCCGTTCATAAAATCGGTTTAACGCATTTGTCAAAATAATCACATTCCTTTCCATCTCTTAAAAGACATAACTTGCCTTCCTTTTCACTATCTACCCATTGCTCGAGGTGTACTCCAATCATTACACCAAGACAAATATAACCTGTGGTATAATTGGCACAATGTTTGGATGGTAGAGTATTTTCCTTCTTTTTCATAGTTTACATTAATACTTATTGGGTAATAATACAACAGACAGTGTGGCAGAAAAGTACGCCACTATTACGCATTATATAACTCCAAATCATCTTCAAGTTCGTTAATATACTCCCAACATTCTTCAAGTTCATTATTGGCATCGTGGAGTTTGCTATATGCCAGAATTATACCGCACCAAAGTCCAAACAAAAATCCTACAGTAGCTACCCAAAACATATTCATTTTAATACTCCTCAATTATAAAACGCTGACTATTAATTGGGATAACTATAGTCTCATCAATATCCTCATAGTCATCATAGTCTGTATTGTGATCTGCATTAAATTCCTCAATGCTATCATATTCTGTATATTCACAGGCAAATGCTACTGCATCGAGTTCCACGACATCACTTTCATTAAGATGTAAGAATAGTTCACTCAGTCCATTATAACTGAACCTATCCTTTAACCCACTCCATTCAAAAGCACGTCTGAATTGATATTCATCTATTGTCTGTATCATTTTTTCCTCCAAAGTAATGTTATAATTATAAGTGTTATCATCCACATCGTATTTATAAGTACGAATGGGTTTAGTATGTAATCAATCATAACGCCACCTCTTCTTGTTCATCTTTGATAGCATAATTCAAAAAATCACGCAACCCTACCAATACACCTAAATTACAGTCCTCAATCTGAAACAAATCTTCACCACTATTTGATATTTTTAGGTCAAAATAACGACCAAAAGAAATCCTTAATTTGAGCCAACCAACTAAATCTTCATCATTATCCCTTTCACCAAGACATATCTCTACTGTCTTAAAATCTGTTCCATTGGTTTCAAACCCATCACCGTATCTACCGTCAATATAATTACACTCAGGTTTAGCTTGTTTTTCTTTTACATCCATCACACCACCCCACTTTCTTCTAACATCGCTAAGACATCTCCATAGGCTTCTTTAAATGTTAGCTTTGGTTTTTCGTTCTCATATAGCTTTTCTAATAACCACGCCACTTCTTCTTGGGGCGAATCACATTCATAAACTATCCATTCTGCTATTTTTTCATAGTTATTCATTATCTTCTCCTTTTGGTTGAGTTATAACTCCACTCTCTATTAACTGGTTCGCCATCCTACCAAAGAATCCCTGTAAAGTCCATGCCAACCCTGTATTAACAAGATGTTGCCATGCCTCTATTACTTGATCCTCAGAGTCAGCCTCTATGAACCCTTCTGCAATGCCTACTGCATTATAATTACTCATTTCTATCTCCTTTTATTAGATGTTTAATATATAACTTCAATCTCAATAATTGATAGGTTATATAATTCTCATTTTCCTTCAATAGGTGATACTTGTCGCTTATTATCATGGATTCTAAAATAAGTTTTTTATCCATTGATTCAGTATTTCTATTTATCATTTTTATCTCTAAGATATTTTAAGATTGTACGTCTCAAATCGGCACTATGCTCCTGCTCATGGATATAATCATTGTGCAATCTACCATAAGATCGGTATAATGTTGCCAAAAATATAGTTACGACTATGGCATAAGCTATTACTAAGTGATTCATTGTTTCACCTCAAACACGAATGGGAAAAAAGAGCCATCCAAATATTTCAATTTATAATTCTTGTTATTATAACTGAATCTCCAATCGTCATTTTCATTGTGATCTACTTGAGGAAACATACCATATTTAGCTTCTGCAATATACCCCCTGCTTATCATTGCTCTCAATGTCCTGCCATCTGTTATTATTTTCATTTTCATATTCCTTTTTTTGTTTCAAATTGATAATATTCATTTATAATACCATCATTTATACTTGTATGTAGTTCATATCTATTTTTACCGATTATAAAATAGTTGCAATTCCTATTCACATCTATTCTATAATCTAATAATGATACTTTATCCAATTTATTGTAATATTCTTGTTCTGTTATTTTCATTGTCTTTTCCTTTTTTTTATTTCCAAATAACTATTAGAGTTTATAACACCCAATTTATAAAAGTCAATACTTTTTTTATAAATATTTCTTTTCACATCATAAAAATAATTTTGTAGAGTCAAAAATATAACCCAAAATATAACATCTAATATATAACCCATTATATAACAACCTATTGATAATTGGTTGGAATCTCGAAAATTGATAAAATCCCAAAAATGGATATTCATACGTCTAATTTCGCTCATATTGGCTCGAAATGGGGTCAAATTGGGGTGATCATGTCTTATTGGGGTATTGATACCATTAATTGATAAAAGTGGTGTAAAAGGTGCAAATATCGCCAAAAAATGGTATTTTAGGTGGTGGGTTGTGGTGTTATTTATTTTAGGCACAAAAAAACCCCGCTTTTACACGGGGTTTATTCATTGCTGTAAGTGAATCCTCTTTTTAGCCTATGGAAACAAGTACCATAAGGAATACCCTTTTTTTATGCTTACAGGGTTTACCATATTGTCCGCACACCGTTTAACAATTCCAACATGTTTAGACGTTGTTTGACTGTAGAAAAAAGGCTTCTGAACATTTAGACCCTGTTTTTCGCCATTGATTAAAGTTTGTCCTATTTTCATCTCATAGGAAAATATGCTTTTCCCATCTGTTTGCATAGTCAGGCTATGACCAATTTTCCCATTTACCCAATTTTCTACAACTGTTTCATTTCTCATTTTAAACCCCAAATTAGATTTGATTTTCCTTCGGTTTCATTGATTAAGGCAACAGCGTCTTGATTGAACTTTATACATAAGGGTTTCACATCTCTGCCGAATGAAAGTAAGGTCCCACCAATCATTGAGAAGGTTAACTTAAAATTTTCCTCCTCAATCCATCCGTGTTTATCGTCTTCCCACTCGCCTAAGCCTTTTACACCATCCGAGATAACCAAAGACCTACCACCTACCTTATGAGCGTTTACAAGCTGAACCGTTTCAGCCCTGAAATTTACCCATTGATCCGAACCCATTGACCTATTGCCTATGTTCCTTCCTATGAATAGGGAAAATACGTGGGTTTTGTTTTGTTTTACTATTGTTTGTAAATCGTGCATTTTAGTTCCTTTTTTGTTTTTTTGTTATTCTGCATTTTCATTATTTCGCTCCTTTTGTTGCTTTTGTATATTGTTTCCCAAGTTTATCCCATTCGTGCAGTGAATTTCCGTCCATATGACCAATAAAATGGAAGTACCCGTATTTTGTGTATCTATTTAGCCATTCCTCCCTATAGTATCGATCAACACTTCCAAAGCGTTTCACAAGCCATACTTCTATAAACTCAATGATCGTTTCCTTGGATTCATCCATTAGATCGGTTAAATGGGCAAGCCCGTATTCGTTGCCCTTCTCTTCTATTATTTGTCTATCTGTTTTCATAATCGTTTCCTTTTTTTTATTCAATTGTTATTAATACTCAGTCATTCAATGGGTCATATTATTACATCTATATATATAGGGGCTAAACTATTTTTTATTTATGGTGGTCTTGGTTTCCCTATCTTTAACAATACCAGAACAAAGCGGGTATTTTAATTATTTTTATTTTTCTTCGTATTTTCTCCGATTTCTTCGCACCGATTGGTTTGTAAAATACTAAGTCTAACAATATATTGATTTACACAGATCAAAACTCTAAATAATTTTAAAACTCATTTCCCCCCTCGGTATACAAGAACCGTGCCAAACTATTTATTAATTTTTTTCTTTTTTGGTTTTGGGATACATCCAAACAACCCCCCAATCTTATTAAAATCTTAATTTCTTAATTAAATCTTAATTTAAGGTTTTTTTAAGGTTTTTGGGGGGTGGGGGTGATGGTCATTTTTTAAAGTGGGGGTATCCATGCACCTCTCAAAATGAAATATAGCATTGTTTGCCCTAAGTCCAGTTATAAAAGGATTTGAAAGAAAGTCCTAAGAAGAAAAGAGGGGATAGTTTTAGTGTCTACTGCTATAGGGGTATTAGTGCCTTATGTGGATTCAGGTCGAATTGGAAGCCATAGGTCATATTTACTTGTATTAATAAGTTAAAGTCTTATATATTATAACAATAATTTAAGGACTATAATGAATCTACCAGACAAATGGAAGCCTTCAAAAGTAAGGGCTTTAGAGTTTATGACAGCATACCCAAGTGCCAAGATGGAAGAGGTGGCAGAAGAAGCAGGGGTTACTAAATCAACTATACACCTATGGATGAGAGACCCAGAGTTTGTAGAGGTATTCTACCAGAAATATATGGTTTCTTTCGGGTCTAAGCTACCATCTATCTTAAATGCCATGATTAGAGAAGCAGAAGCAGGTAATGTTCAAGCTGGTAGGCTTATACTTGAGCATTCAGGTAAACTTATAAAGAGAGTCGAAATCAATAACACCAAAAGCCCTTTTGAGAAGTTCTTAGGTCAGAATGTATATGAAGCCGAGGAAGCTGAGTTTACCGTTATGCCAGAAAAGCCAATATACGAGAGGAAAATAAAACCGAAAACAAAGGCTCAAGAGAAGGCAGAGTTACGTAAGCTGGAGAATGCTATGGAAAAACGCAGGGAATCTGCCAAATGGCGTACCAGAGCTATAAGGGCAGGTGTAGAAGTCCTATCTCAAGGTAGAAAAACTCCAAATCAGATTAAAGAATGGCGTGAAAAGGTAGTAAAATCCGAAAATACCGAAATTCTGCCATAAATCTCATTATTATTGGCTTTATGGGGAAAAAGCCATATCAAATCTACAAGTATACCCCCCTACCAAAGCCATATCAAATCTACAAGGTGGGGTAAGCCCCTTTTTAGTACCCCTTCTCCTCGGTGAGAACATCAAACCCATGTCAAATACAGACTAACCCCTTTATATACTATAAAGGATATATATAAAACTATATACAAAGAATAGTCTATATTTGATATGGATATAGGCATTAATTAATATATTAATAGGCAATTCAACCTATTAATTAATATTAATACTCTTCTTTGTTGATTCTACGTGTTCTTTTTTTGGTATCTCGATTCGTAACACTCCATCTTCAAATTTGGCAGTAACATCACTTGATAGATTATCACCTAATTTAAATGAACGCTTAAATGAGGAATGTTTGAGTTCTCTCACAAGATAACGGGCATCTGCATCTTCTAATTGATGCTTATCCCCGCTAATCGTTAAAACTCCGTCTTCTACATCTATACCGAGTCGTTCTTTCGTCATTGAGGGCATTTCAGCAACGATTACGACACATTCGTCATAATCAACCACATCTACCTTCGGGAAAGAACCGTGTTTGAATGAAATTCCAAATTCTTTTTGGAAGTTCGGGAATTGGCTTTGCACAATCTTATCAAACATTGTGTCAAAGGGTGTTAGAAATTCATCTCGATTGAAATGAATTGGTACTCTTGCTATTTTCATTATTAACTCCTATTGTTATGCAAGTTGGCATCCTCACAATGAGCGATGCTTAAAAAACTATTTAATAATCAGTTTTTAATTCTTCGGCAAACTCTTCTTCAACTTCTTCGAGGAAGTCATCTTCTGCCGAAACGGTGGATTGTTTTACATTGAATGAATTGCAAGCTGGACACTCTTCATTGGTCTCACCAATAGCAAGAGTATTCCAGTCCCATGCACATTCATTACAAACCCATCGTTTTATGCTAAAATTTTTCATATTTTTATTGTATCATTGATTTCAATATCTTCTGGCATTAGCTGGCAGTAGCAAAACTCTTTACAGACACTCCATCCAGAAGCGGGCATACCTCTTGATTCCCAACCTTCCCATGTGTCAAGTTCTCCAGCTCTACTCTCACAATCAGGGCATACATTCTTTGAGACAGTTATCCATCTCAACTTTCGCCCCATCTCTCCGCTTCTGCGGAATGCTTGGTTAATTCCTCCAACAACTCCTCGTTTAACCGATCTGACGAACTCTCCAAAGATTCGCCCCTTACTCCTAAAGTCCGTATCAAGAACCCCAATAATTGATTGTTCGCTAACACCGCTTCGTGTAAGTCGTTCAATTTCTTGTCCAAGTCTTTCTGAGAAGATTCGGACATCGTATGATAATCCGAGAGCAATCCATAAAAGTATTTCTCTATCTTTGTCATCTAATCCTTCTTTGTCTGCCATAATATACTCTAAATTACGTTTTTAATACAAGTGGTGATTTACGATGGAGAGATGTTTTCATAGACTCTATGAGCGTTTTTTGGATTGTATCCAATTTGGGGATGATTAAGAATGGTCTCGCTGACATCCTTGCTGGAATCCCCTCATGGTGAATTGGGGCATATTTCACCATATCAATGCCATTCTTACTTTTCTTAAGGCTGTCGTGCAAATCCCCTGAGTCATACAGTGGTCTGTTTCCACCGTGCCTCGTACCCGTTTTACCCCTTTTACGCCTATCTATCGTCGATTGGAGTAGTGGTGGAGTTACTCCCCCACTCTTTATATTGTCTTTCGTCAGTTTAATAGATGTACCGATTAAGCTATCCGATATGAAGCTATCAATTAACTTTGGCATATCACTGGCAAGTTTACCGAAGTCAACTCCGACTCTTATCTCTAACTTCATTCCAGAAATCCTCCCCTAATTTTTTTGCTTCAAAGTATTTATCTTGATACTGAAGGATAATCCTTTCGACCTGTCTTTCTCCCCAAGCAACTGGATTTTCGATGATTTCCTCAATACTTCCTTCTAAGTTAATCTCAATGTCATTGATTTTGTCCAGCTTCCTGACGGAATTGAGCAAAGATTGACTGTTTTGATTCGCTGTCGTTTGTTTGTCTGTTGGCATCTATTATTCCTTGTGCTTGTTCTTCGCTTAAATCTTTATTATCCCTAACCATAATTTTGGCACGGGTAATTAGATTCTGCTCCAAGTTAAATTGGTCTTTTAGTATCTGGTCTTGTATAGTCGTCGGATATTCCACTTCCTCGAAATCAATTCCAAAATCTTCAGGTAGCATAATTCCATTATATTCAGCGATAGTTCTTTCCACAGAATAAAAATCTTTTTCATAGAGTCTCCATAGGGCTATGTCGTCAAAGTAATCTTCTTTCCTCTCAAGGTCTTTAATCATTAGTGAGATACCTGATGGCACTTCACCGCCTGATTCTGCCCATTGAATCCATAGATGGTTATTTGATGCGACGAGTTCGATTTGAAATTTAATATTATTTATTGCTTCTGCAACATTTCCACTTGGGGAAGTAATGTGGTATTCCCCCTCATCACCCATATCAAGAATCTCATTCGAGCCTGTTCTCATGGATTGTTGGTCACTTCTCATACCTCTAACCCAAGGCTGTCCGAACATATTAAATCTCATACCAAGATTCATCTCAGTAAGTCCAATATTGACCTGCTCGTTACAATTAATGATGTCGCTTGCACCTTCAACGAAGAAAGAGTCAATTTGATCCTCTCTGTGGGTAAATACAAAAGGAAGGATACCATAAGGATTCAAAGATTCATTTAAGACCTTCCCATCCTCATCGAGTACAGCGTATTTCTCTGCATCCCAATACCCCCATTGTAATCCAACTGTGTTGGATAAATCTGCCGTCTTATTCAGTAGTGGGTATATAATAGCCTCTGGCTTGAACGGATTATCGCCAAAATATGTTTCAAAGTAATAAATTGGTCGATAGTCAAACGCATTATCGTTCCAAAACACTCTATTGGCAATAGTCCCTAAAAGACGGGTCATCCTCTCAGAATGTTTCATTCGCACATCCTTTGTAGGTATTAGAGCGTTATATGCCTCTGTAGAGTCGCCTACTGTACGATTTGCACCTAAAGTATATATTCTACTTATCTTATTAATAAACTTTCGTGTGAAGTTTGTAACAGAGGGGGGTATTTCAGAGAAAGCATCACCAGAAAAGTATGATTTTATATACGATTCAGTGGCAGTCCCAGAGTAATAGTCCAGAAACTTTCTTATTTCCTCTCTTTTAACCTGTGAGTTCATAAGTTTTGTCTCTGTCAGTTTATCTCTAATCAATTGTTCAATCATCTTTGAATCCTTTTCATCTCTTTATTTTTCATGGGAAATCTATTTGTTATTAGGTATCTAAACGCATCACATCCGTGATCGTGATAACCGTCTTTTATTGGTTCTTCTTTAATGGGCTTCCCATCCTCTGTCTCTGGGTAGCGGTACTCTTCAAAATCTTGTATTACATCGGTGCATTTCTTATCTACATGAACTCTCCGTGTCCCATCTGCACTGGAAAAGAATCCCCTTGCGTATGATACACTCGAAGTGATATTGCGACTCAATCTATCTCGCATACATAATATTCTCACCCCACTTCGTCTGAATATTTCCATATCACCAGCACCACTTTGACCTTGGACAGAGCTACCAGCAGGGTCTCCATAGTACGAAGTGATTGGGTATCCTTTAATCTTAATCATCTTGATTAAATCTTCTGTTTTAATATTTTCTTTATGTAGGATAGAGTCGAACACCCTGATATGTTCAATATCCCCAATCCATTCTGTTTGAGCAAAGATGACTGCTGGCATTCGATACCCAAAATCAATGGAACAATAGGTAGGTAAGTTGGGATCGTAGGGGAAGTCACCAGAATCTAATTCCCTATCGAAATCCCAGACTTTGCCTTGGAATACTGAAAATTCAGCACCAAATTCCTGTCCAAAAAGTTCTTTTGACATATTTCTTTTACGCTCAAGTATAGCAGGGTCTTCCAATCCGAGGGGGAACTCATGTTGATTTACCCATGATGGGGCAGTGTGGCTTTCCCATTCTTCGTCGCTCTCTCCAAGTTTGTATAGATCATAAATCCAATTTCTTCCTTCAGGTGTTGTTATGAAGATTACTCTTCCTTTCCTACCCGCAACAGTTGGGGATAGATACATATCCCAAATTTTCTTATTCATCTTAGCTACTTCGTCAATGACGAGTAAATCCAAACCTTCTCCAACAAGAGAATCTGGATTATCGGCAGACATTCCCTCTACGGTAGTCCCCCATTTGAATTTAATGTACATATCTTTCTCAGATGAACGTACAATATCTTCGCTATGACCAATAACCATTCTCTGCCAGATTTCCCTAAATATCAATCTCGCCTTCTTGTAGGACATACCGACAACCCAAATTCTCTTATTCGGCTGAGATGCCATGTAAGTAGCTTCCATAGCACTCGCCCAAGTCTTACCAAATCTTCTCCCACACACCATAACATGGAATCTTGCATCGGGTTTTGATGGGTAATGTAGGGATAACTGCCCATCATGCGGGGTGTATCCAAGATATTCAAACCACTTTATTTTAAAGTCGTAATTTTTTTCTTGCATTAGAGTTAAGATTAAGGTACATTATAGTATCTATTTAATGCAAGACTTTACTTGCTAAACTAAACAACTCACTAAAGAGGTCAAAATGTCAGAAGAAAAAGTAGTAGAATCAGTCGATACAGACGTAAAAATGGAAGAAGGGACAAAACCCGAAGAAAATGGTATACCTCGTTCAAGGTTAAATGAAGTCATTGATGAGCGTAATGTTCTACGTGATCAGATAAAGACCTATGAACTTAAAGAGGAAGGTGCTAAGAAGGCAGAACTCGCAGAGCAGGAGAAATGGCAAGAATTAAATGCCGAGCTTCAAAAAGAAGTTGACTCCTACAGACCTTTCAAAGATAAATATGATGCTTTGGATGGTCAGATACGAGGAGAAGCCTTGGGTAGACTTCCTGAATCTAAACAAGAAAAATTTAAGAATCTGAGTACGACTGACTTGCTAAACGTAGTTGACGAATTATCTGTAAAACCAAACCCACCTGACGGTGCTGGTACGGTTGATACCAAAATATCGAAAGATATTTGGAAAAATATGGATATGAAGGAAAAGCGTAGTAATTGGTCTGCAATATTAGATTCTTATAAAAGATAGGAGTCATTAAATGGCTAACGTAACCGTAACCACTGGAGCAAATTTTATCCCCGAAATGTGGTCTAACGCAATTTTAGATTACGCTGAAGCAAAATTCAGCCTAAGAAATCGTGTATCAGACTTTTCGAGTATGCTTGCTGGAGGTGGAGACATTTTACATATCCCAAAAGTAACAGAAGAAACTGCCGCCGCTAAATCAGCAGATACAGCAGTGACTTATTCTGCTAACACAGACGGCAAAATCGACCTTACTGTAGACCAACACCACTACGAAGCTAAACGCATCGAAGACATCGTGAAAGTCCAAGAAAGTGCCGATTTATTTTCAATGTATGCCCGTTCAATGGGTTATGCTATTGCAAAGAAAGTTGAAAACTACATTGCAGTAGATACAATACAATCCGCAACTGGTAACGATACCGCACTTGGGACAGCTAACCAACTAACTTCTGCTTTATTGCGAAGTGGCTTGGTAAAGCTGATGAGTGCTAATTTCGATTACTCTGATGGCGATACTTTCCTTTATGCTTCACCTGAAGTATATTCCTACTTACTCGGTCTTGATGAGTTTGTTCACTTCGATAAACGTGGTGACGAAGCTGGTCAGGTTTCTGGAAAAGTAGGTGCTGTATATGGAATGCCAGTCCATGTCAGTGTAGATTGGGACGATGATGGTGGAACTGGTGATGAAACAGCTTCGATTTTTAATCGTGAATCTGTTTATTTCGCAATGCAAATTGCCCCACGGGTTCAAAGTTCTTATGATATTGATTACTTGGCAACTTCCGTAGTTGCTGACGTACTTTTCGGGACTGCTTTGTCCAAAAGTGCAAGTTCAGCTTCATTGGGAATTGTTAATTTCACTAATCCGTAGTAGATAGTTAATAGGGCGGTTGGGGAACTGACCGCCCATTACTTGGAGATAAAATGATATATTTTACAGATAAAGATGGGAACGTGATAGGAAAAGTCGCCCCAACACCAGAACAAAAGAAGAAATATTTAAAGGATGGTTATAAAGAGTGTGATGAGGATGGCAAAGTTAAGAAAGCCAAGAAGGCTAAAAAGAAGTGAAAAGATTTGATTACTGGTGTGATTTCTGTAATCATAAATTCGAGGAAATTATTACCTCAGATATGATTGCCAGATGCCCAAAGTGCAAAGACGAAAGGGTTAAAAGATTAATTTCTGCACCAACAATCATAAATACAATATCGGATTCAAAATTAAGGGAAAGTTTGTCCGACGATTTTTATTAAAAATTAGAACGAGGTAGCTATGAGAAAGCCCTGCTCGGTAAGCTACTGGGAGTAACAAGATGGCTAAAAGAGAAAATTCACATTCAGTAGTAGAAGCTCTGAATACAGAAACGTCGGCACAGTACGACAACCAATCAGCATTAACAGTTTCAACAACAACAGTAACAACATTAGTCGGTAAAGACTATTCTCATGTATACCTACAGCCCGATAATGATATATATTTTACATGGGCTACATCTGATTCAGATGCCATAAACACATCAAATAATCACTTTATACTCGGTGGGTCAGATATTTATATTTTAAGAATCCCCCAAGGAATAGGTGCCACAGTGTACCTTCAGTTACAACGAAAAGGCGGGACAGATTCAACCGTCAGAATGACGTTGGCATAAGATGTTATCGGGAGGTTTGATTGAAAAGGTCGGCACGGTTGAGGCTGGCGGTACAATAACAGGTGATTTAGTAATAGAAGGGGATTTGACTGTTGAGGGTTCCTCAACTTATACATACGATGAATTAGTACAAGGCGGGCTTGTAATAGACACTACAGACACCGAAGCTCTCCTAATAAGGAAATCAAGTGACGGTGGTGATGTATTCACGATTGATACGTCTGGTGAGACTGTACGGATAAATTCACATGATGGGTCATCCAAAGGTCTAAAACTTGGTGCTACACTTGTAACATCCACAGCAAGTGAATTAAATATACTCGATGGGGCAACTTTATCGACAGCTGAATTAAATTATGTCGATGGAGTGACTTCTGCCATACAGACACAAATGGATTTAAAATCACCGTTAGCGAGTCCAACATTTACAGGTACTATCACTGTTGGCAGTGCATCATTGAGTGAAGCTGAATTAGAAATATTGGATGGTGCTACTTTATCGACTTCTGATCTGAATATTTTAGATGGGGTCACAGCAACAACAGCAGAATTAAATTATCTTGACGTCACAACTCTGGGTACTGCAGAAGCATCTAAAGCTGTTACTGCGGGTGCTTTAGGGGCTATTAACTTCAACAGTGGCAACTTAACCAATGTTGATATTGACAGTGGTACGATTGATGGTACAAATATTACAGTTGGCAGTGGGAAAACATTAGATGTTTCTGGGGGAACTTTTACTCTCGCAAGTGACCAAATCAGTGGTGATAAGATTAACGGGGGGACTATATCCGCATTTGCCTCTACTGGTATTGATGATAACGCATCATCAAATGCTTTAACTATAGATTCATCTCAAAATTTAGCATTAACATCTGGAACTCTTACAGTTTACAGTGAAGTAAATACTGGTGCTGGTAATAGAGATATTCATCTTAATCCACATGGTACAGGTGAAGTATCTGTTACCGCTACATTAGATGCTACTGCTATAAAAATAGCCAGTGGTACTGCAATGACTGCCATCAAAGATGAAGATAATATGCTATCTGACAGTGCAACTTCATTAGCTACACAACAATCAATTAAAGCATACGTAGATGCAGTAACAACCTCTTTAAATGCTCAAGACTTAGATTTCCAAGGAGATTCTGGCGGTGCATTAAATATAGATTTAGATACAGAAGTTTTAGATATTGCTGGTGATGGTGCTGGTATTACTACAGCGGGAAGTTTGAATCAAATAACTATTAGCGGAGACCATGATTCATTAACCAATTTCGTAGCTAACGAACACATTGACCATTCAGCGGTAAGTATATCGGCTGGAGGTATCCTATCTGGAGGTGGCACTATAGCTGCTAATAGAACGATTACCCTTGCAAGTTCAGACGTTGTTCACGATAGCACAACTGGTTTTGTAGCTAACGAGCATATAGACCATAGTAGTGTAACATTAACCGCTGGAGATGGATTAAGTGGTGGTGGTGACCTAACATCATCGAGAAGTTTTGCAGTTGATCTAAACGAGTTGACTACTGAAACAACTATCGCTGATGCTGACTTTATAGCTATGGTGGATGCTACAGATAGTGGTTCTGGAAAAATAACTTTTGAGAATTTAGAAGATGCTATATTTAGTTCAGTAAGCGGAGATGTATTGATTACTGAAGCAGGAGTAGCCAGTATTCAAGCTAATTCAGTAGCCCTTGCAACAGATACTACTGGGAATTATGTATCAACTGCAGTAGCTGGAGATGGTATTGATGTTAGTGGGGCAACTGGTGATGTGACGATTAGTGTTGAAGTTGCATCAACAACAAACTCTGGTATGGTTGAATTAGCAACAACTGCCGAAACAAATACAGGAACCGATACTGGACGAGTAGTCACGCCAGCTGGATTAACAGCGTGGACTGGTGATACAGCAATAGTAACCGTAGGAACAATAGGAACTGGTACATGGGAAGCAACAGATGTGGCTGTACTACATGGTGGGACAGGAGCAAGTGATGCTTCTACAGCAAGAACTAATTTAGGGGTAGATGCTTCAGGTACAATAAATTACACGCACCCAAATCATTCTGGCGATGTTACATCTGTGAGTGATGGGGCGACAACTATTGCAAATGATGCTGTTACATACGCTAAGATGCAGAATGTCTCAGCAACCAATAGGATACTCGGAAGAGATTCGGCACTTGCTGGGGATGTAGAGGAAATCACCCCTGCAAACGTAAGGACTATGATTAATGTAGAGGATGGGTCAACTGCCGACCAAAGTGGTGCTGAGATTAAAACTGCCTATGAAGCAGAATCAAATGCTTATACTGATACTAAAGATACAAAACTTTCTGGGATAGAAGCAAGTGCAGATGTGACAGACTCAACTAATGTAAATAGTGCGGGTGCTGTAATGGAGAGCGATGTATCAGGCACACCTGCTGGAAGTATAATAGATGATGATTCAATGGCAACTGCATCTAATACTAAATTGGCTACATCAGAATCAATAAAAGCATACGTTGATTCAGTCGCCCAAGGGTTGAATGTTAAAAGTTCGTGTGCGGTTGCGACTACAGCAAATATTACATTATCAGGTGAACAGGCAATAGATGGCGTTACAACTTCAGCTTCAAGGATTCTCGTTAAAGACCAATCTACCGCTTCACAGAACGGTATATATGTAACCGCTGCAGGTGCTTGGGCGAGAGCAACAGATTTTGATGACCCACAGGAAGTAGCAAGTAGTTTTGTATTCATATCTGGGGGGACTGCTGGTGCAGATACAGGCTGGGTATGTACTAATGAACCTGAATCAGTTGCAGTGGGGACTGATAGCATTACATTTTCACAATTCTCTGATGCAGGACATATTACGGCTGGAACTGGATTAACTAAATCAGGAAATTCAATAAACATAAATGCTTCTCAATCTACTATTACATCCGTTGGGGCGTTAGGTACACCATCAAGTGGTGTATTAACCAATGCGACTGGATTACCAATATCAACTGGTGTTAGTGGTTTAGCAACTGGTGTAGCAACATTTTTAGCGACTCCAACTTCGGCAAATTTAATATCAGCAGTAACAAATGAAACTGGAACTGGATCATTAGTATTCGCAACTTCACCTACATTGGTTACTCCAGCACTGGGAACTCCAGCATCAGGTGTGGCAACAAATATTACAGGACTCCCAATAGTAGCTGGAACAACTGGAACCTTATCGGTGGCTCGTGGTGGAACAGGTGCAACATCTTTAACTGATGGTGGAATTTTATTGGGTAGTGGAACAGGGGCAGTCACAGCTACAGCAGTATTAGCAGATGGTGAAATATTAGTTGGTGACGGAACAACTGACCCAGTAGCACTTGACATTGGAAGCTCAACAGCAATCACAACAGTAGGTGCATTGGGTGCAGGTGGCTCAATCACTTCAGGATTCGGGACAATTAATAACGGTGCAAGTACAATTACAACTACAGGCACTGTATCAACTGGAGCATTAACAGTCGGTGGAAATATAGATTTTAATAGTGGCACTATAGATTTATCTACTCAAACAGTAGATGTTACATTAAATGCAGCAGTAGATGCTCTTAATTTTGATTCAAACACACTTTCAATAGATGCTTCAAATAATCGAGTCGGGATTGGTACTGCGAGTCCTTCAGTACCTTTGGATGTCGTTGGTACTCTTAAAGTAGGGGCGGCAAGTGGTGGTCGTTACTTTAATCTCATCAACGATAGTGCAAACTCTTACTTAGATGTTTCGCATGGCTTAGTCGTTAGGACAAATGGTGCGTCGTCACTTGTTTCATCGATGTTTATTAGTACAGCAGGCAATGTCGGAATTGGAGATACCTCACCAGCAAGCGTTCTATCTGTCAAATCAGATACAAACAATGATGTAAACAATGGAATCTTATTTGAGGCAGCAGATAGCACAAACAAGTTATTCCAAATGTACGAGAATAGCACAGGTGAGTGTTACGCAGGTTTTTATCAAGCTGATGCAATCAAAGCACTAATAAGGACAAATGGTTCTTCATATCTTAATGGAGGCAATGTCGGAATTGGGACATTGGCACCCGGTCAACTCCTTGATGTTAATTCAGGTGGTGGTAATATGATTGCAGACGGATACGATACTCACTCACTTGCCGTCTATAAAGAAAACATTGAAGATGCCTCTGGTTATCTTGACAAGGTATTAGCCTGTCCTGCTCAAAAGTGGAATCGCAAACCATTCGTTTCCGCAGATGAAATCAAAGAAGCTGTATTGGAAGAATTTGGCGAAGATGTATTGATTGAAGAAGCGGTTGAAGCTCAAGATGCTGTATATGAAACAGTAGTGGTTCAGGAAGCTGTTGAAGAAGTCTTATGGTCTGAAGATGATGATTTACCTGAAGATGTCGAAATTGGTGATGTGAAAACAGAAGCACAGGAAGAAGAAACTGAAGAACAGTTGGTATCTGAAGCGATTGAATCAAAAGATGCGGTTTATGAAAGACAGTATTCAGTCTGGGACGAGCTTTTTCCTGAAGATAATTCCCACAGACAAAAGGCGTTATACAATATGCCTGATGGTGATTTGAAAACTTGGATTGATGATTGGTGTGAAGCCAAGCGTGTAGAGATGCGACCTGAAGACAAGTGGCAGAAGAAACGATTAGGATTAGTTGCCGATGCTGAACTGACGGCTGAACATCTACCTGAAGTTGTTTCTATTAACGATGATGGCGAACCGACTGGTATTGATACGATGACCTACATCGGTATTCTGCATAACGCAATCCAAGAACTTTCCGCTAAAGTGGAAGCATTAGAAAACGCATAATGAATAACCTACAATCCTACAATACTACACAGAGGAAAAGACTACTCGCATGATAAAGTATTTATACAAGGTTATGTCAAATCTATTAACAGCTTACGATATGAAAATAAATCATTGTCGTAATGCTCATGTTTGCCAAAGAATAATTGAATTAGATGTGGCATCACAATGAGTACAATACTACGCAATGTTTAAACCAATATCAGATAGTAGTTCTTTAAACATTTCATTGCCAATGTTAATTCAGGCAATCGGCTTTATTGGGGCTATGGTTTATGGGTATGGTCAGCTAAATGCTCGGCTACAATTTGTTGAGAACAAGACTGAGATGAACAATAAAGCTATTAAAGAAATCAAATCATTACAAGATGCACCTATCCCAAGTGATGTAAGGCAGGATGAAAAATTAAGAGTTATGGAAAAAGAAATTGAAAGAAGAAGAGATGCCAAAGGCAATAAGTGACTCACTCAATCTCACAATTTCAATATCATTCCTTGTTAAAATCTTGGCAGTTACGGCTATTGTAGTTGGTAGTTATTACCAAACAACTTCCAAGATGTCTGACATGGAACGCACGATTGCAGAAATGCACTCAGAGATAATAATTTTAAATTCCAAGATGGCGAAGATGGAAACGGAAAAGGTAGAAAACTTAGAAGAAGAAAACAAAAGCCTGTTACAAAGAATGGGCTTAAAGAAACCATAAACAACGGAGTCAAAAATGGCAAAAGAAAAAAAGAAAGCCGAAGAACCCACAGTCAGCATCGACGGTACTGAGTACAAGGTGTCTGATTTAACGGAAGAACAAATCATGTTTGTTAACCATGTAGCGGATTTAGACCGCAAACTTACAAGCTCACAATTTAATCTACAGCAGTTAGCTGGCGGTAAAGATTACTTTATGGCACGATTGAAAGAGTCTCTTGCGGGTTAAGTGGACATCCACGATAAACAAGGCTGGTACGTCGTATCAGCCTGAGACCCCAAGTGTTATTAAGAGGGATTTACTGGAAAGAGAAGTGAAGCCCCTGAAGGCACGTTACAGGGTCTCTAAGGGGGTAAAATACGATGTTACTCCAGAAGTGATAGGTAAGCCAGCAAAAATCAAAGAAGAGGTTATACGGGAAGGTAAGCCCTATGAGGGGCAAGTGCCTGATTCCTTTGAAAGAATTGAATTTGATGCCGATGTATCTGAATTACAGGATTATGGAGATGTTAAGTATTATAGATCAGAATATGGTAAAATAAGGGTATCAAAAAATGCAGAATATTACTAACGGTAAGGGCGACAAGCAAAGACCAATGAATATTCCTAT
>Ga0257122_1000480_pt1 | contig 35191 bp, 29 predicted proteins | sample SI106_120metaG_FD_190146 | JGI IMG/M metagenome (GOLD analysis project Ga0257122, IMG submission 190146) | Marine microbial communities from Saanich Inlet, British Columbia, Canada - SI106_120 | ecosystem: Environmental > Aquatic > Marine > Inlet | place: Canada: British Columbia | collected... | reverse complement strand
CGGCTACGTTTTGGCAGCAACCATACCTGGGCGGATAATCGTAATTGCGAACCCACCTCAGGCGGCGCCGAAGTAAACTGCGGCACCGGACATACGCTAAAGACAACGCATCATTTGGTTTATGGAATCGGCGCCACGTTTGCGATCGTTCCACAGCGATTCGATCTTGTTGCAGAGATTATTGGTCAAACAAGCTTCGATGGTTTCTTCGATGCTTCAAAGCTTAATTCGGCGCACGAAATCCTCGCTGGCGCCAAGCTCTATTTGGCGCGCAACTCCTATTTCACAATCGGTGTGGGACGTGGCCTTCGAGGCCAGGGAGACAACACTCAATACGGCTCGCCTGATTTCCGTGCCTTTATGGGATTCATCTTCGAACCTTCTATCGGCGATCGCGATGGCGACGGCATCAAAGACGACGTCGACAAATGCCCGGACGACCCAGAAGATTTCGATGACTTCGAAGACGAAGATGGCTGTCCAGATCTAGATAACGACCGTGACGGCATCTACGACGTCGATGATAAATGTCCCAACGAACCCGAAGATAAAGACGGCGTTGAAGATGATGATGGTTGCCCCGAAACCGATATCCTAGATCGAGACGGCGACGGCATCCCCGACGACAAAGATAAATGTCCGGACGATCCGGAAGACAAAGATAAGTTTGAGGATGAGGATGGTTGTCCAGATCCGGACAACGATAAGGATGGGATCCTGGATGTGGACGATTTATGTCCCAACGATCCGGAGGATAAGGATGGATTCGAAGATAAGGACGGTTGTCCAGACCCGGACAATGACAAAGACCGCATACTCGATGTGGATGACAAATGCCCTAACGAGCCGGAAACTTACAACGGCCACGAAGACGAAGATGGCTGCCCCGATAAGGGCCGAGTCGTCGTCCACAAGGGTCGTATCGAGATATTGGATAAGATTTATTTCGAGACGGACAAGGCGGTAATCAAGCCCGTCAGTTATCCCATTCTCAACGCCATCGCGGCGACGCTGAAGGGCAATCCGCAGATCTTGCAGATTCAAATTCAGGGCCACGCAGATGAGCGAGGTTCGGATGACTACAACTTGAAACTAACCGACGCCCGCGTGCATTCGGTACGTAATTATATGATCAACAAAGGCGTCGCCGCGAATCGCATGGAAGCCAAAGGCTTCGGTGAAACGCGGCCGGTCGACAAAAGGCATAACGACGAAGCCTGGTCGAAAAACCGCCGCGTTGAATTCGTTATTCTCAAACGAACCCAGTAACGCCCCCTCACTTAGCCTGCGACTTCCACTCACCAGCGAACGGCGCCGAGAGCTAGAGACCTTCGTCTTGCGCTTCTGCTGCGACGAATGTGCCTTCTTCCACGCAGACAAAGAAGCCTGCGCGCACGGCTGGCCTTGCCACGAGCACCGCCGACAGTATTACGGCGATCCAAATTGTGCCGAACTCGTCTTCTGCAAAGAATTCGAGCTGATTTAAAACAAACGGATCGGCAACTCCGTCCGCCGGTCGATATTCAAGAACAGCACTCACTTTACGCCTGCAAACAAAATGAGACAGGGGCCCCAGGCGGTTGCAAACCGCCGGAACTACTGCCCCCGGGCCGGACAGATGTGACGGTGTATCATTGGAACAGTCATTGCATTTCGGTGGCGCTTCAGGTGAGGCCAGCGCCGCGGACCCTGGACAGGCTTTCTGAATAGGCCGCCGCCAAGTAATTCGCTGGAATTCGACTATTTCAACTTCGTTTTGCGAGCAAGTCATTTGCTCGGTGGAGATTCGTATGCGCGACGACGGAATTTATGGAAGAAGGCTGAACAGCCACAGAAAGACAATCTTCTTGATAGCTTTGATGGCGATCTCGGTCCACGGGACCCGCCTTCACGCCACGACACCCAAAACCCGCGCGCCCCAACGCTCCGCCAATGCCCTCGTCACAAGCAAGACAAATAAGCCTGCTCCACAAAGCCTGCTCCGCCGCATGCGCAACCTTAGGGCTGCCGCTATCGAACTGCGGGCGGAAACATTTCGTCGGCAATACGGACCATGGGCTGTCGTCACCGGCGCGTCCTCTGGTATCGGCAAAGCGTATGCCTTTTCGCTCGCGGCGAAAGGCCTGAATGTCGTACTCGTCTCTCGAACGGAGTCGAAGCTGGAAAAGGTCAAAGCCGAAATCTTGGCCATGTACCCCAACGCCAAAATCAAAGTTGTGGTTCAAGATCTTTCCGTTCCTGAGGCGGCTGATCAGATCAACAAGGCCACGAATGATTTGGATGTGGGTCTGCTCATCAACAATGCGGGTAGTCTACGACCAGGCGAGATCACCGATGGCGACCACGAAGCACATCAATACGAAATCGGTCTGATGCGCGCCAAGACGATCACCCCCGCAAGCCTGTCGATCGTATTCAGCTCGCGGTTTCGTACGCGGCGCCAACTGGTCGACGGCACCCGCGGTGGTATCCTAGGCACCGCGTCCTTGGCTGCCATCTCTCCGATGCCCAACGTCGGCACGTACGGCTCTTCCAACGCCCATATGGTCGCGTTTCATAGACGGCAGTATACGGCGCTCAAACTCGCGGGAATCAGCTCTGCTGTCGTTGTACCCGGTCCGGTCGATACGCCCGCATTAGCCGAAGTTCGCACCCCAAAACAACGAAAATTCCTCCGTCAGTTCGGTTTGCTGCTTAGCCCGGAACGGGTCGCAGAAAGCGGTCTCAACGCCCTAGTGCGCGGGGAAATGTTGGCCATGCTGCAGGGGGACTCCCCCGCGGTGGCCGTGCCCGGTATCCCCTGGAAGCTATTCGGCAAAACCGTGGGCCTGATCCAAGCGGTTGTTCCCGCCGAAACGCTAACCGGTTGGGGAGTTCGAATGACCGCGGCGACTACACCGGCGAAAGCCAAAGCGCTGACCGACCAATCGCAAGGCCAACTCCCCGGCCCAGCGCCAACCGACGAGAACGGCAAGTAGGCGAAGCCCGCCAACCGGCCTAGGCTTGGGACGAAACGATGCTTCGTAGAACCCGTGCGTTGATGTGTGAAATCGTGGGCCACGCGGGCGGTAATCGCGACACCAACTCATGGGTGTGGCGGATATCGGAAAAAGGTAAAAAGGTAGCACCGTCCCCTTCTGCCCCAACCTCCGACCTAGGCTTATCCCCGACCTTAGGCTTCTCTGGTACCCAGTAGATAGTCCCAGAGGGGCGTCACCGAAGCGAAGTTCTTCGCTTTCATATTCGCGTGGTGTTTATCGTGTCGCGTCGCCAAATAGGTGGCGATGGAGGCGGGAAAGATACGCATCTTCAGCCCGGAATGAACGACGACATTAAGAGTGGAGTACACCAAGAATGTCCAACCAAAGGAATACACGCTAACCGGACCGGCAATGACAGCTACGAGGCCCGTACACGCCCAGAGTAACGCGAGGCCCAAGAAGGTTTCCAACGGATGCAGGTAGAGACTATCGATGGCCGAAGGGTTGCGTACAACATGATGCACCGCATGCACGCCGCGTAGGATACGCCATTTATGAAACGGGTAGCGGTGCACCAGGTAGTAGAAAAAATCGTAGACGAGCAAGATCGCAACGCCTTCCCAAATTACTCGGAAGATTGAAGTCGTTCCTTCGTGATAAAGATATGGCGCTAGCAGATAGGTCAATCCGTAAACGGTCGACAGCGAGAAGATCGAATTGACGACAGCATTGCTCGTAAATTTTTTCGCCGCAGCTGAGCCATGCTTACCGTCGCGGATGCGGTTTTTCGTTCCGTACTCCGAACGAAAAAGAAGTGTCAGGCCGATCATCATCATCCCGGAAATAGCGATCGTGCCGCTGATCAACAAATAGATCATCATCGAAGGGTATCCTTTGGTCGCATACGTTGGCTGGATGAACGCCCCGTTTTTGCATGAGGCCTCGCTGAAATCAAGTCAAGCAGCAAGCGAAGGGGAACTTCGGTTCACCAAAGAGCTTTTTTTTCGCGACGGATTGTTCGCGTTCGCAAACGTTAGCGCGCTAGCAGGATAGCAAAATGCACGTGGCGGGGGCGTGGCGGACCGACTCTGTCAAACACAAACCAAGAGGTTTGCCTTTCGGTAGTTCGGGCGGGGCAAGACCCAAGAGCGGCTGGCATACATCGTTGGACCGAATATGTACTAGCCTTTCGCAATGGCCGAAGCCGTCGGGAAGGTCGCCAACGTCGATGATGCCATCGGGTAGATCGCCAACGTCGATGATGCCGTCGGGCAAATCGCCTACATCGATAATGCCATCGGGCAAATCGCCAACATCGATGATGCCATCGGGTAGATCACCAACGTCGATAATGCCATCGGGCAGATCGCCAACGTCGATAATGCTGTCGGTCTGCAATTTCAGTTGTTGGGGAAGCTCGCCGAATCGATAGAAATGATCACATAGATGTTGGGGCTGGGTTGTACCTGACAACAATTCTTGATCGCCATCGGTTGTACAACCCACAAATACACACACCGCAAGAAGGCCTCTTAAACTCCAATACACTCGCTGCATCGTCTAAATCCTTGTCGCTGAGGGTGCTGCTGCTAGATGTTGTGGTAGCACAGATTATTTTCAACGCCAGGAAGGTCGTGGGATGGAGGAGTAGCTTCAGTGTAGGGAGACGTGGGACGAACGTACGTTGGACGTACAGTGAGGGAAACCGTAGCTTGTATAGCCTTTGGGATTCATTGAGGGTGATGGTAGGAGAACACGCTAGGTACGCAACTCATGCAAGTTACATTGCAACAACAAAGGCGGGTGCGAGTGGTGCTCCCCATCACTGTTTGGGTTTTGGGTCGTCGGTTTTGGGTCGTCGGTTTTAGGTTCTAAGGCAACGATTTAGTTCAGCCTTCGTCCCCGTTCTTGAGTTTGTCCCGGATGAGTTTGCGGAGTGCTTCGCGTTCCTTGGGGAGGAGCTTGTCGCCGGCCTTGCTATCGGCGCTATCCTTCATCGTGCGGTCGACTTTATTCTTTACGCCATCGACCAGCTCTTTGCTTTCTTTGGATGAGGCGATGGCTTTGACGTGGCCCCACAGGGTCTTGCTGCCCACGGGAACCGTTACGGCAAAGTAGACGAAGGCTCCCAGGAGTATGACGGAGATCAGCCATTTGATGAGGCGAAACACGAAGCTAAAATAGCATCGCCGGCCGAAGGTGGCCAGTTCAATGGCCTTAGGGACTAGCCAGGAACTAGTACTTGCTAGGCGACTTGCCCTTGCGGGGATGGATCCATTCGTGGGGCATTTCGGCTACCTGGAATTTCGGCGCGCCGAAGAGCATGACGCTTTGGTAGAAATTCTCGTGGGCTTCCACGTTGCAATCGTCGGTCATACATTCCATTTTGGCACCGAAGTTATTGCCAAAGGGTGGATCCGTTGGCGGTGCAACATAACTCGTGCTTAGCGTGCTGAGGTGATTGTGGTGGTGGTGGAAGCGGAACCATCCCGCACCGCCGTCGGTCGTCTCGTAGGCCAGCTTACCGCCTTTGATCGCGTTCAGACTCGACGTGCTGATTTTGCCCTGGGTATGAAGGTTCTGGGCTTCCGCCTCAACCAGCGTTCCCACTGTTCCATCGACACCGATGACGCGAATTCGACTGCTTTCCATCAGCTTCGCCAAAAAGAGCGTTGTTCGTGGCACGTCCAAAAACGTGGGTGCGGATACGCAATGGTATTGGTCTTGGCCACCCGAATAGTGGTCGCAGATGGGGCGCAAATAGTTATTGGGCTGATTGACTTGGTAGTAGGCGATGTCGATATCGAGACCCTGCACGTGCGTGCCGGCGGGGTGACGAAGTTGCCCGGCTGCTGTGCCCGGCACGTCACCCGTTTGCTCACTCATATCACCAAGCCCCAAGGGATAACTTCCCGGCATGAGGCAAGCCACCGCAGCGGTAGCGTATTTGACGAGCATCGCCGTATCGTGGCGGAGCCAGCTATAGACGGGCGGATGCGTTACCAGATAACCGTCGCCTACGGTGGGGTTGAATAGCTCAAGGGCCGTACACGTGGAATTGCCATCCGTACAGTCCATTGCAGGGAGATTCGTACATGTGGACTGCCCCGTGCAACCGCTCATATCGAGTTGGCAACTCGAATTGCATTTCAGCGTACCTCCCGAATAGCCCAGCATCTGACAGCTTGCATTGTTCAGGTCGGTTCCGTCACAGACCTCTTGGAATTCGATGGTGTTGTTGCCACAAACGGCTGCGGAGTCGGTTGTACAATAGTAGAAGCCACCCGATTGGTTATAGTTACAATTGAGACCCGACGGGCAGGTGGGATTGCTGGCGCTACAGAGGAAGCCACAGATGGTTTTGCCACTGGACGTCAACTGGAAGGCGCATTCAGCACCGACCGGCGAACTGGGACAAGGCGCCGTGTCGCTGCATTCCTGGGTGCAATAGCCTTCTTGTGTACCCGACTGGTTGAAGAGTACGCACGTCAAACCAGCGAGGCAGCTACCGTGACTGCCGCCACATTTTTCCCCGAATTGCTGAAAACTCGTACCGCCCGAACATCCGGTTTCGTCGAACGCACAGCCACTACCACATTTGAGCTGGCCGCCCGTATAGCCAAGGGATTCACAGTTCATGCCGTTCAGCTCGTTGCCGTCGCAAGCTTCGCCGGTATCGATTGTGCCGTTGCCACACGTCAGAGGATTTGTATCTACCGGCGGCACCGTGGTCTGGTCGTCCTGCGGTAGGCCGCTATCGATGGGCAGCGGATTTCCCGCATCGTCGAGTGGCTGCGTCATCGCATCGAGACCCGTGCCGCCACCGCTATCACTGCCTTCAATGCTCGGCCCGCCATCAGAGCATGCACCGATCAATACAATTATAAGAAATGACCCTAAGATTTTAAGCTTCATCACAAAGACCTCCGAAACGTGTCCCAATTCCCGCTTCACCGTACGCGGGGACGTTGGCATGGAACAAAGAGCCAGGTCAACGGCTCCACGTCCAACCGGTCGATTGGAATGCAGGATGCTGAAACTATTCGGATTCGCGTGATTTCTGAAGAGGATTTAGATCTAGTAGAAATCGCAACTGCCGGTGCCGCGCATGCAGGCTTCGGTTTTATCGATGCAGCCGCCCATGATGCGGGACCAGCCGGTCAGCTTTTCGAAGGTCGACGTACGATAGGTATCCATCGGGGAAACGCCATTGCGTAGAAGTAGGATTTCGTAGGGGTCACCCCACAGTACCGAAAGGCCATTGGCCTGGCGATACCGCTCTTTGCCTTCATCATCGAGATAGCTCACTTTATGCGCTTCTACGACAAAGGGAGACGCGATGCTGGCGTCGTCGAGATATTCGCTTCGCGCTTTGAAGGATACGAATTTGCGATACTGGCCGTCGTATTCGGGCTTCGACGCGCAGGGCTCTTCTGCAGTCCAGACATGGGGCCGACCGATGATATCCAAGACGCGCATGGCCTGCTGACGGACTTTCGGCGATACGTCAACGCTCGACTCAACCAGCGTTACGGGACAGCCCTGAGGCATGCGTGCTTGCCTCAACTCCTGACCGGCAAGAACCTCGAGCAACGAGACGAGGTCTACGCTGGCCACGGCTGTAGGTGCACCACGGCCGGTATAGGTATCGACGGTATCGGAATCGACCAACTGTCCGCGCTCTTTCGCTTCCGAAGCGAGGCTGAGTACTTGCTGGCAGGTGAAGCCGTCGGCGTTGTCTGCCACCACGGCGTCTTTGAGCTCTTTCAAGCCCGTAACGAGGCTACCGAAATTCCGCAAGTCGAGTCCCACGGAACTCACGGTGCTACCAACGTAGGCCCGATCGACCGTGCTCACGCCTTCCACATAGGAACGAACGTAGTCGGCCACAACTTCCTTTACCACCGAGCGCGCTGGCTTGCCCGTGTGGTCCTGAGCCAATGCTCGCAGAGCCGAATAGGGATGCCCAGCGTTGGGCATCACTTCTTGAGAAGCAACGACGTAGTCTACTGAATCCGTCAGGGCTGCCGCTACTTCTACCGCGCCAAGCCGGCACGTATCGAATTGCACAACATCGATCTTGCGACTGAGATGGCTTCCATTGAGTTTCGACATGTGGCGAATTTCATCTTGGATAACCGCTTGCGCGTTGCCCAAAGCTTGCTGCAAACCGGCAATGCTCAAATGACCTCGACTGGAAGCGTCGGTGGCCAAACCATTCCAACTATCGCCGTGGCCCGTAATGATGACCCAGTACCGTTTGGCCGGAAATCTACGAATACCAAATTCAAGGAATTCGCTGAGCGTGGCAGGGTTACCGGTATCTGTTTCCCCGAGAACCATGGTTCCTGTTTCGCCCGAGTTGGGATTTTCGACGACGTGGCTAATGGGGTGGAAACGCATCTCTCGATAAAGACCGTAGCGTTCGCTTTGTCGAGGTAGACCGAGTTCATCGGTTTGGTTGGGTGCATAGTCCCGCTGAACCAGCACTCGAAAAAGAGAACTTCCACCGAGGCCGTATTTCCATTCGGCTTCATCTTGATCGAAGGCCGCAACCAAATCGCTACTCTTATCGTCGTTGGCCGCGTAGATCAGCATGGTCCAGTCGGCAAGCCATTCGGGGCCCGCTGTCGTCGGACGATCACCAAGAAGGTAACCACCACTTTCCGTATCACGCCCGCTCGCCCAAGCCGAATCGCATTTGGCTCCCGGGGCACACGTACTACCTTTTCCTTCTTGACCGAGCTCTTTGCAGCCACCCAAGAACGAAAGCACTGTAATAGCGACAACGATTCTATTTGAAGACATGATTCATCCCCTGCCAACCGATACTGAAGAAGCGATGGGCGAAGAACTTCTCCACCCATCGCCCTCCAAATTCACACACTGTTCTCGCTACTCGAAGCTAACCGAAGGACATGCCTCAGCGAGGTAGGCGGTGTCTCTATCTTGAGAACCGTCGGCCTGACAGCAGTCGTTGTAGCCCGTGCAAGCTGCGTCGCAGTAGCAAGAGTTGGGGCCAACTGGAGAGGCACTTCCGCAAGAGCCGTCACAAACGCCCGCGGTGGGCTGTGGGTCTGGCTCGGGGTCGACAGTGCCGCCGCTACCGGCGACGACAACGACCTTCAAACTATAGGTGCTTTCCTTGTAGCCTTTGACCACGATGGTGTAGGTACCGGCAGCGGGGTTGTCGTATTCAACTTTGTCTAGCTCGAGATTGTATTCCTGAGAAGACAGGGTCTGGTTGTTGCCGGCCACGGTGAGATCGGGATCGCCACTCGCAGGCGTCAAGGTGATGGTTAGCTTGCTGGCACCTGCAGCCACATCGACCGTGTAGGTCTTCTCGGCGCCGCGTGCAACCTCTTCACCCTCGACCGCTAGCAACGTCTCGTTTTCCACGGGCTCGGTGGTCGTAGGATTGCAGACTGCGGGATCGTTCGCGAGGTCCAAAATCGCGCGGACTTTGGAATAAGCGATGAAGGGATTGTCACCATCGGTTGGTGGGTTATTCAGGTCGTTGGCGAGGTCGTCGTTATTCTCATAGTAAGGATGGGAGTTATGACGAACGCCAGCCCAGAGGAAGTCTGGATGCAATTTCTTGCTGTCGGTTCCCCATGTAGTCGACGGTCGATGAATCCACTCACCACCAAGAATTTCATAGCCGCCGCCCTGGCTGGGTGGAAGCGGGCCAAGCTCAAGAATATAATGCAGAGCTACGTCATCCAAGTCGATGTCGCGGGTATCGGCTTGCTTCAACATTTCGGTCTGGTTCACACCATCGGAGACCATCCAGTACGTGGCTTTGATGCGTACGAACTTCGTCGCATTCTCGTTGAACAGACAGTTTTCAACATCGGTCACGCCACTGGTATGGGCGGTAAGCGTTGCGGCTTGTTCGCGCGTGATCATCTCTTGCTCATCGATGGTGAACTTCTTCAAAGGGAAGTTCCATACTTCGTAGTGATACGTGTGGTCGATCACGAAGGGGACCTTCTTCTTGACGTCGCCGCCACTCAGAGGTCGAACGCCCTCACCCATCATGCCGGTGATTGCAATATGGAAGGTACCGGGGTTGATGTCGCGACACGCTTCATCTACGGGGCGACCACATTGGTCCTTTTCGATATCGTCTTCTTTCTTGCGACAACGTCGGCCAACGAAGGTCGAGGAGTCGGAGAAATAGAGTTCGGTCATCAGTGCTTCGATATCACCCATGCGGAAGAGCGTGCAGCTCGCGTCGTCGATGGCGCATGCTTTAACTTCGTTGTTTTCGTATTTTACGCGCACGTCACATTGGGGAGCGCCGCCTGGATCCGTCGTGGCATAGGAGGCCCAGCCATTGCAGTGGCCCCACCAGCTTTCGGGCATATGGTTCTGCCAGTTGCCGTGGTTTTCCAATTCCCATTTGGTTGCGGGACCGGCCACGACCAGCTCTGGATGCTCGACTTCTTCGGCCTCATCGTCGCCGTAGACTTTATTTGTTCTTGCGGCAACGGTCCGCTTGCTCGCGGGCCAGTTCGCATAAAAGAGCAGGTCATACTTTTCCGAAGGGGAAAGTGCGTCTTTGTCGGATTCAAAATCCTCGTACGCTTTCTCTTCCTGGCTGTTCTTGGTCCAACGCCAGGCTGAGCCATTCTTGGATTGAGGCCACCAGTTGGACGGAAAGACATTCCATTCCGCTTCGCCGGCCACCATCTCGGCGTTATATTTTGCGTAGCTTCCCTTGAGATCGGGATGCAGTTTGGTCGGCTGGTTCTTGGTATCCATCGCTTCGCGACCGTCACCTAGAACGCTCGAACGTGGGTCGAGCACCGAATGCTGACCCATGTAGACGCCGGCAGCGACCTCATAGCGATACGCCTCGTCCTCAACGAGCCAGCCTGAAGAATCAACACCGTCGGCTTTTCCGCCACGACCAGGAGATCCTCCCGTTGTATCGATGGGCTGCCCGCAGGCGAGGACCATCGTTCCGACACATACCCAACCAAATATTCTATGCATAGCGTTGCTCTCCATTCTCCACGTTCCCGAAACGCGGAAGATCTAGGCCGCCACGCGGCGCGCAGCAGGACCCTTCCTGACGCGGTGCAGTAGCAAGGGGTGGGCCAATATCCTACATGGCAACACACCGGCTTAACTTGTTGTAACAATTGTCATATTGGGGTTCAGGGAGAAACTTCCACCGACAGAGGGGTGGAAATCAGTTGCCAGCAAGATCCGGAAAGCGGCACCATCGTCCGGTTTCGCTAGGCGAAGAGTCCGGAATCTAGATGGTTAATGCGCCGTTTTTCGGATCCATGTAAAGCAAATAGAGTAGGCACCACTCCGATAATCGGAGGCTCGTAAAGAGATCCCCTGACGGTGGCAACGAAGGATGAATGAAGTGGTTGGGGGGTGGGGCAACGCCCTACCCAACATGGGCCGGACGGAGTGCTAAGCGGATTCGCGCTGAGTGGCCTTGGTACTTCTATAGTAGCCGTAGGCGTAGTAGCGATAGCGCAGATAGCGGTAGTAGCTGTGATGCGCGAGATCGAGATCGTTGAGTACGCAACCCAACACATTAATGCCCACATCACTCAGCGTACGATACGCGGCGTGAAGGGACGCTTTGGGCGTTTGACCCGTTCGTGCAACAAGCACAGCGCCGTCGGCCTGAGTACCCAAAAGAACCGGATCCGTTACCGTTAGAAGCGGAGGAGAATCCAAAACAACCCAATCGAAACCATCACTCAGCAAATCGAGAACCTTCTTCAAACGTTCCGATTGGCAGAGCTCCGCCGGATTCGGCGGGGTGGGTCCGCAAGGAAGTACAAAGAGATTAGGCACTTCCGTGGTTTTGATCAAACTATCGATGGTTTCCTGAGACGGAAATTCGCCGGACAACGCCGTGGAAAGACCCTCATAACGAGGCACACCAAAAACGCGGTGGAGCTGAGGACGACGCATATCGGCGTCCACAATGAGGACGCGATTGCCGGCCTGAGCCATGGTGATCGCGAGGCTGACCGCGGTGGTGGTCTTGCCCTCTTCCGGTCCCGGGCTGGTCACGACGATTTGCTTCACGGTACTATCTGGAGAAGCAAACATCAGATTGGTTCGAATCGAACGACACGATTCTGACGTCACCGATGTCGGTGCATGGTGGACGTTCAACTCTCGAGCTGACTTCTTCTTGCCCGTCAGATGCACGTTGGGAATGCTGGGAATGAAGCCCAAGCAGACCAAATTGCGTACCGCCTCGGCGTCTTCCAGGGATTTGATCGTGTTGTCCAAAGCAGCCAGCAAGAATGCCAGACCGATGCCGAGCAACAGGCCCAATAGTCCACCCACCACCAAATTCAATCGAACCCGCGGCTTGACCGGTGCCCAGGAAGCTTCAGCCTTGTCGAGGAGCCTGATATTGTTGGCTTTGACGTTCTTGGAGAGATTGCTCTCCTTCATTCGCGTCAGCACCATGGCGTAGATTTTTTCGGCGTGCTTCGTCTTGCGCTGCAGTTGTTTGAACGCGAGCTCGCTGCGATTGACGTCGAAGGCCTCTTTCTTCGCATGCTCCAATGCGCCCGCCAGCTGACCTTCGTGGCGGCGCTTCAGCTTATAGGTGGTGCGAACCGCGGCGATGACGTTGGTGATTTCCTTGCGGAGATCCCGATTGACCGAGGCGAGTTTGGCGCGATTGCGCTTATTTTCGGGATGGTCTTCGAGATAGCGCTCATCGAGAACAGTCTGCTTTTGCTGCAGCGATAGGATTCTCTGGCGCAGTCCCCCGATAAGTGGACTCTGCGCAAAGATGGGCAATGCAGCCGCCTTGATCGGATCTTTTTCGCCCAGTTTGGCTTGGGCCAACTCCATGGAGGCGGCCAAACGGTCCAGCTGCGCGGTGACCCGAGCGTTGTTGACCCGTTGGATTTGTTTTCCAGCGATGCTCTTATGATCGTCCAACGAAACAGCCAAAAGGTTGTTCTTCTGTTTGAACTTATAGAGCGCGAGTTCGGATTCCTTTAGGTCGTTGTCCAGTGTGCCGAGTTCTTTCTTCAACCAACTGAGAGCGGTGGTCGTGGATTTGGTCTTAAACTCGACGTTGCGGTCCATAAAGACATGGGCCACGCCATTGGCGACCCGGGCGGCCATCTTGGGATCCCAATGAAAAGCCGTGATATCGATGATATCGGCATCGGTTCTGGACGCACAGCGCAACATGCCACGCAAACGGCCTGCCGCGGCTTCGGGGGTACGCTGGATGGTGACGCCCTTTTGCGGGCGGGGCCAAAAGCGATCGATGCGATGCAATCCCATCGCGCCTACCACCATTTCGGCCGTCGTTTTGCTGCAGGCCAAGGCGACTTGGTTGGGGATCGTCTTGGAGGAGTTTTGCCCCAGATTGATGACCTCGTTAACCTTGCCACCCAAAATACGCGGCGCCCGACGATCGACGATCATCGAGACCTTGCTCGCGTAAATTCTTTCCCGGGTATAGGTCCAGACAGCCACCGCCCCTAAGACGACAACCGTTGCTGCCAGGATGAGCCATCGCCGAGAGAGAATGATCTGCAGATATTTGCGAAAAAGCATGCCATCGGGATCTTCAGGACCCGCGGGCATTGCCATTCGTGCGCCAGAATCGCTCATCTATCGCCTTTCCAATTGGGAGAACACACAGCTTAACGCCAACTTATTACGGATACCATCCCGCCGCCCACTTTTTCTACTTCTTCGCAGCATCCGTACTCTCCCCATGTTGGCGGATTGACTACCTTGGATTACATCTGTACCGATTTTCGTTCCTTTCGGCACATTGCCCGAGTTTTGTCAAAACCGCAAAATAAAATTCACCCTAATAACGAAAAGTTGGACCATTTAGCCGAAGATCTCCGGCCCCGCTCCAACACCCAGCCCCATGGATTTCGATGATGCAACGGCATACCCGCGAAAAACTTCAGCGGAATACTCGTTTAATATCATCTGCCTAGAGCGACTCATCAGCTTTCCCAATGATCTTCATCCATTTCTAGTGGGGTCTCAACGAGAACTTATGTTGCGTCCGAGAAGCGTTGATCATCTTTTATATATAAAAACCAAAAAAGATCGAGGTGGTTATGGGTAGCAGGCCACCCGACAGGTCGGAGGAGAGATCTAAATGGTCTTCGAAAAGGTTTGGCCGCCGGTCTTCTGACCGAGGTACGTATCGAAGACCATCGCCACGTTACGCACGAGAATGCGGCCCAGCGGCGTCACTTCAAGTTCCACGCCATTGCGCTTGATCAACCCGGCATCCTCCACCTCGGCCAACTTTTTGATTTCCGGCGCAAAATAGTCATCGTCACGCCCAAAGAGACGCGCCGAATCCTGAAGGCTTACATAGAAATTACACATAATCTCGTGGATGACATGCCGCCGAAGCTTATCTTCCTCGGTGAGCACCATCCCTCTTTCGGTTGGCAGTTCGCCGTTGTCGAGCCGCTCGTAGTATTTCGGCAGGGATTTGAAATTATGCAAATAGGCGCCGGCCACATCGCCGATGCCACTCATGCCGAAAGAGATCGTGTCCGAAGCCGGATTCACCGTGTAGCCCTGGAAGTTGCGCCGCAAGCGACGGGCCAGGCGGGCCTGGGCGAGTTCATCGTCGGCAACGGAAAAATGGTCCATGCCGATCTGCAGATAGTCGGCTTGGATGAACTTCTTCAACGATTGGGTAAAAAGCTGAAACTTTAGGCTGGCATTGGGTAACAACGCCTCGTCGAATTTTCGCTGGTGGGGTCGAATCCACGGTACGTGCGCATAGCTGAACAGCGCGATTCGATCCGGCCGCATATCGACGATGGCATCAAGCGTTTTAGCAAAGGTTTCAGGCTGTTGCTTTGGGAGACCGAAGATCAAATCAAAGTTGATCCCGCGAAATCCCAACTTGCGAGCATGTTCGTACAGCTCACGGGTCTGGTCTTCTGGCTGAATCCGATTGACGTATTCTTGGACTTCAGGCGTAAAATCCTGCACCCCCATGCTGATGCGGCTGAAGCCGAATCCACGGAGCAGATCCAACTGTTCCTTCGTGGTAACGCAAGGGTCAGCCTCAAGTGCCACCTCGGCATCGGGCAAGATGTCGAAGCGTTTGGTCACTTCTTCCCAGAGACGGCTCAGCTGGGCAACGCTCAAAAACGTGGGCGTGCCGCCTCCGAGATGGAGCTGGCCCACCTTGCGGCGCGTCGGCAAATGCGCAACGACGAGATCGAGCTCTTTTACGACGTAGTCCAAGTAGCGATCGATGCGCTCTTCCCGGTTGGTCACGATCACGGTGCAGCCGCAAAACGTGCACATCTCCCGGCAAAAAGGCAAATGAAAATAAAGTGATAGCGGGCTATCGGCGCCTTCGCGGTCAGCGGTTTGCAAGCGGGAAACCGCTTCTTTTTCCGCGATATCCTCGCTCCATTCCGGAGCGGTCGGATAGCTCGTATAGCGCGGGCCCGGCTTCGATAGCCGTTCTATCGTTGTTGCGTCGACATCGAGGATTTCTTTCAGTTCAGCATCCATCCGCGGAACATAGCATAGTGACCAAAATCCGATAGCACGCTCGGGCAAAAATCGAGCCTAGCCGTCGCCCCTTCGCAAAGGGCCGATTTCGGGTCAGACTGCGCCAGAAATTTCACGGATGATGAAGCTTATGTCCAACAGTCGCAGAGCGATCGAATTGACGGTCAACGGCGAAAAACACCCGCTCTTGGTCGAGCCTTCAACGACGCTTTTGGAAACATTGCGCGAAACGTTGGGCCTAACGGGAACCAAACATGGTTGTGAGCTCGGTGAATGCGGCGCCTGCACCGTGTTGGTCGCGGGAAAACCGATGCTAAGCTGCCTGCTGCTGACAGACGAAGTTGGCGATCGCGCTATCGAGACTGTGGAGGGGCTGCAAGTGGATAATACCCTCGACCCGCTCCAAGAGAGTTTCGCGGATCACGGCGCAGCCCAATGCGGCTATTGCACGCCCGGTATGCTGCTCAGCGCCAAAGCCTTGCTGCGTGACAACGCCAAGCCGAATGAGATGGATATCAAAGAAGCCCTCTCGGGCAACCTCTGTCGATGCACCGGCTATCTGAAAATCGTGCAAGCCGTAAAAGAGGTCGCCGAAGGGAAAGGCCAAAACCAATGAGCCCATCCAAGCCCAGTTCACCGCAGGCCAGGCCCAAGACAAAAACGGATACGAAAATAATCGGCACCCCTTTTCGCCGTGTCGACGCCAGAGCGAAAGTGACCGGGGCCACCCGTTATGCCGACGACTATTTCTTCCCTCGCATGGTGCATCTCGCGTTGCATCGAAGCGAAGTGCCCCACGCGGAGATCGTCAGCGTCGATATTGAGGCGGCCCAAGCGTCGCCAGGCGTGGTCGGTGTATTGCTGGGCGAAGAAATGCCTGAACCTTTCGGCATTCTCCCCGTGTCGCAGGATGAACACACCCTTTGCTTCGACAAAGTTCGCTTCATCGGGGATCCCATTGTCGCCGTCGCCGCACTCAGTGAAAGAGAAGCTCGCAACGCTGCGGCGAAAGTCCAGGTGGAATATAGGCGACTGCCGACCATCGATTCGATCGATACGGCACTCAATATTTCAGAACCACAGATTCACGACTACGCGGACCGCGGCAACATCCACAAAGAGATCGCCATGCAATTCGGCGACGTCGAAAGCGGCATGGACCAGGCCGACCATATTTTCGACGATCTCTTTTCCTACGGCGGCAACACCCACCTGGCCATGGAACAACACGCCACCGTCGCCGTTCCCGAAGATAGCGACCGGGTCACTGTCTATTCGTCGACCCAAACCCCGCATTACCTTCACCGCTCGCTGACCAAAGTGCTGCAGATTCCCGCCGCCCGAATACGCGTCATCGCGCCCCCCAATGGTGGCGGATTTGGTGGCAAGACCGATCCCTTCAACCACGAAATTGCCGCAGCGAAAATGGCGCTGAAACTTGGGCGGCCGGTAAAGATCTGCTTAACCCGTGAAGAGGTTTTCTTCTGCCACCGAGGACGACACGCCGTACTAGCGCGAACCCGAACCGGCTTCGATGCGGATGGAAAAATCCTCGCCCAACATCTGCAAACCGCGTTGGACGGCGGTTCTTACGGCAGCTACGGCGTGGCGAGCACGTACTATACCGGGGCGCTTCAAACAGTAACCTACAAGGTCCCGCGTTATCGTTTTGACAGCATTCGCGCCTTTACGAATAAGCCCCCTTGCGGGCCGAAGCGGGGTCATGGCACGCCCCAACCTCGCTGCGCCTTCGAAGTTCATCTGGACAAGGCCGCGCATCATTTGAAGATCGATCCAGCAGAATTGCGGCGGCGAAATCTCCAGCCCGCCAATTCGGTCACCGCGAACTATCTTCGCGTGGGCTCCATGGGGCTCGGCCAGTGTATTGAGAAAGTCATCGAGGGCAGCGACTGGAACGCCCGCTACGGTAAATTACCCTACGGCCGCGGGCTCGGGCTCGCGTGTGGCTCTTATCTCAGCGGTGCCGGCCTACCGATCTATTGGAATCATATGCCCCATTCGGGCGTCCAGCTGAAGTTAGATCGGTCGGGTGGCGTCGCCGTTTTCTGTGGCGAAACCGAAGTAGGCCAAGGCTCCGACAGCGTGCTCGCCGCCTGCGTCGCCGAGATTCTCGGCATCGAATTGGGTCATATTCGGTTATGTGTTGCAGACACAGACCTGACACCGGTCGATCTCGGCAGCTATTCCTCTCGCGTTACGATTATGATGGGCAACGCCGCCATCGAAGCTGCCACGCGCGCGCGAGATATTATCGCCAAAGCGCTCGCCACAAAATTGGAACTGCCTGTCGATCGCCTGGTCTTTGGTGACGGGCGTGTCTTTGACCGCGAAGACCCCGACGTTGGAATGAGCTTCGCTGAAGCGGTGCAACGCGCCGAGGAAGCACAGGGAACGATCGGCACCACGGGAAGCTATACCCCCCCCCGAGCGCCCGGTCGGTATCGTGGTGCCGGGGTCGGCCCGTCGCCCGCCTATTCGTATACCGCAGCGGTCGTCGAGGTCGCAGTCGATCCCGACACCGGCCTGATCAAAGCGGAACATATTTGGGTGGCCCACGACGTTGGCCGAGCGATCAACCCCACCCTTGTGGAAGGCCAAATCGAGGGCAGCGTGTACATGGGGCTCGGCGAAGTTCTGATGGAAGAGCAGGCCTATCGCCAACTCCGACATACTGCCGACGCCCCCGTCGTGCTACGCGGCCCTTCCATGTTGGATTACAAATCACCCACATTCTTGGAAATGCCGGATATCACCTCCTACGTTGTCGAAGACCCGGACGAAAATGGCCCGTTCGGCGCCAAGGAAGTCGGGCAAGGTCCGCTGCTTCCGATTCCACCCGCTGTATGTAACGCCGTCTTCGATGCCGTTGGCGTGAGGGTCGACCAGGTTCCCATTAGCCCCGACCACGTGCTCAAAGCACTGGAGCTGAAGGACAAGAAGAAAGACCCACGCGTTGGGCCCAAGTCGTTTTATGCGGTCGACTTCGGTGAACCCCTACGCGTTCGGACAGTAGATGAAGGCGGAGACGGCCGAGCCGAAAAGACCCAGAAAGATGCATCGCGCGCTAAGGGCGGCACCATGAGTGAGGGGGCGAAATAATGCTAAGACTTCCAGCCTTCAACAGCCTCCGGGCGGAATCTATCGAGGATGTCATCCAGGCCCTGTCGGACTCGGGGGGCAATGCGCGGATCTTGGCGGGCGGTACCGATCTGCTTCCCAACCTCAAACGGGGGCTCCAGCCGACGGACCTCGTTATCTCTCTGAGTAAGATCAGCGCTCTGAGGGGTATTGCGGGCTCTGCCGAAAAGGGATTGGAAATCGGCCCGATGACCCCCCTCGTCGACATCGCGAAGGATCCAACCATCGCCGAACACTACGCCGCACTCGCCGCCGCCGCCGCGAGCGTCGCCGGGCCGGCGATCCGCAATATGGCCACCCTGGGAGGAAATCTCTGCCTCGACACCCGCTGCGACTACTACGACCAAAGCGAAAGCTGGCGAAAATCAATCGGTTACTGCATGAAGGCATGTGGAGATGTATGCCATACGGCGCCGAAATCAACCGTCTGCCGGGCCGTAAATTCGGCCGACTGCCCTCCGGCGCTCATCGCGCTGGGTGCTGAGATTCAACTCGTCTCCAGCAGCGGCAAGCGCACCGTCCCGCTGGAAGAGCTTTATCTGGACGACGGCGACAATTTCCTGAACAAGAAGCCCGACGAACTGATCACCAAGATCATCCTGCCACCGGCCAGAGGCCTCGAATCGAGTTTCGTGAAACTCAGAAGACGCGGTGCAATTGACTTTCCGCTGCTCAATGTAGCGGTCGCGCTGCAGCGTGACGCCCAGGGCACCGTGCAGGCGGTGAAACTCATCTTGGGAGCCGTGGGCAGTATGCCCAGGCGCGCCGCGGCCGCCGAGGCCCTCATCGTCGGTCAGAAATTGACTGACAAAATAGTGGAGGCTGCGGCTGCTGCAACACGAAAGTCAGCGACCCCGTTCGACAATACGGATTTCTCGGCCCGCTGGCGGGGAAAAATGGTCGTCGAATATACCAAACGCGCCCTCATGCTGCTGGTTCACGCCTAAATCGCGCCGAAATTACGCCTAAACTCCGATAAACACTGGACTTGATCGACGGGTTGAAACTAGAGTAGCATCACTGAATCACGGTCGGCAGCGGGTGTTGGATTTCCCAGAGCGGTAGGGAAGCCGATCGTTTTTATTTCATTGCTAATTGGAGCGCATCGCTAAATGTCCCGCGCCATTAAACGCTACCAAGACGACGTGACGCAGCTCTTTGAAAAATGCGTCAAAATTCAAAATATCGCCCGCTCATTGACGCCCATCGCGATGTCCATCGAGATGCTCGCCAAAAATGGGGTTGTTCAGGCGGCGCGAATTACGGGTAGCGAAGGTCGTCCTTTGGTTACCTTGGCAGAAATCCTCTCGGCCCTGCCGAATAAGATTGTACCCGAGGTCGAAGCGCTGGAATCGGCGTGTCGAGACCTCGCGGAAACGACGGCGAATTGCGCCCACTTAGTAAGACGTTTCTCAATGTACGGCACGAGCCTGAAATACGTCGTGGAGCGCGCGAATAACGGTGCTGCCACCACAGCGATGGGAGCCGAGGACGTCGGCGAACCCGACAATGATGATGAGGAAGAAAAAGAACTCACCATCAACGAGCTGGCCGAGCATCCCGCGCTAGCATCGATATCGGAAATAGAAGACATCAACGTTAAGCGCCTGTTACAAAGTTCGATCGATGCGATCAGCCAGCTCAAAAACCTCATCGGCGAGGCTAACCTCATCGTCGAGCAGAACGGCACGCGCGTGAATCGCATTCGTAATACGGGATTCACCGCCCACTATGTGGCACTCAATGTTCGTATTGAGGCCGCACGCATCAGCCAGTGGCGCGAAAATTTCCAGAACCTTGCCACCACTGTAAAGAATACCGTTGACGATCTCGATGGCCGACTAGAATCCATCGAGACCCTAATCCAAGAGAGTACGAGACTCATGCGAACCTTTTCCGGCCGGGGGCTACTCGGATGAAAAGTAAAGTCCTTTTCGAAAACGATTATCATAAATGGGTGGTCTTTGGACGGGATGTGGGCAGGAACGGCGAGGTCGTCGACACCAACGAATTCCTCATCGTCAGCAACGATGTGGGTATGTTGCTCGACCCGGGAGGCATCGATATTTTCCCACGGGTTTTGGCGGAGATCACGCGCTTCGTCCCCGTCGAAAAGATCGAGGTGCTTTTCGCCAGCCATCAGGATCCAGACATCATCTCCTCCCTGTCGATGTGGCTGGACCTCTGCACCAATGCCAAGACCTACTCGCCGTGGTTATGGTGCTCCTTCATCACCCATTTTCTAATGGGCAACCGTTGTGAAATCGAACCGATTCCAGACAAGGGTATGGAGATTCCCATCGGCACACAGTCGTCAGTTCAGGCCGTGCCGGCGCATTTCTGCCATTCTTCCGGTAACTACAGCATCTATGATCCGGTGGCCGATATTCTCTTCTCCGGTGATATCGGTGCCGCCTTGCTTCCCAACAACGACCATCCCTTCATCGTCGAGGACTTCCACGATCACGTCCAATACATGAAGGCATTCCACCAACGATGGATGCCCTCTAGCTCGGCGCTGCGTGGCTGGGCACGGCGAGTTCGCAGCCTCAACCCGTCCATGATTTGCCCCCAGCATGGTTCTATCTTCGCCGGTGAGAACGTCGAGCATTTTCTATCCTGGATCGAGAGTATCGACGTCGGACATTGGGACGAATAGTTCCGCCCCTCCCTTTCCCCTACTTTCCCTTAACAAGCAGCCAATTGAGAACGTCGCGCGCGCTACCTCTTCGGTAAGCGTTTCTCCGAAATCCCATTGGGAACTCCTCTGCGCACTCCAATACTTCGCCGGGTGAGGCCACAACGTTTCTGAGTTTATTAAATTGACCCATCTGGCGTTCATGAACAAGACTTCAACGTAGCATGAGACGTAGATGAATCTGCGGCAGAGGACACGATGGACGCAATCGAATGGTCGGCCTTCAAGACGATGGGCAGAGAAATCGGCTGGTGGAAAGCGATCCGCCTGGGCCTCGCTCTGCGCAAGAAGGTAAAAGCCGGTGCCCCTTTCCAGTCGCTTCCCCCTGCGAAAGACGAGGCCGAACAGCTCAGCCGGAACCAAATCGGCCCAGCGCTCGTGCTTTATCAAGAGGCCCAGCGCTTTTTCACCCAAAAAGAAGCTTACGATTTGACAGCGGCGGTTGCCAGTACAGCGGCTATCGTCTTCCTGGGACAGATGATCGGTCCTTTGACCCAAAAGGAACTGAGTTCTCTAAACGATAGCGAACGGCGGGCGTTCGTCGAAGAGCGTGGGAAGAAGTTCTTCAACGCCACTATGCGCTGGGACAAAGTGGAAACCACCGACGTTCATTTCACGGTTACCCGATGCACCTTTCCCACGCTATGCGAGGCGGTGGGGCTCGCGGAGCTCGCACCAATTTTCTGCAAAGGCGACGCGATATTCTTCGGTCAGGTGGAAAAGAACGTCGAGCTCAATCGGCCCAAGACAATCGCCGGCGGAGATTCTGAATGTATCTTCCAACTCCGATGGATACCGGAAGAAGCAGAAGACTCAGCGACGGAGCGGTCGTAGGCCCTTCGCCTGCCTCATGGAATTCACCATACCCAACACCGCTTTGTCGCCGGTGATGATCCGTGAGATGCGGCCTGTGCTACACCCCAATCGTTCCGCCGTTTGAGCCACGATACATTCGTACGCCGAAAAGAGATCCAGAAGTTCCTGAATTGCTTGCCAGTAGACGGCGCGTTCCCGCTTCGTAATGGCATCCTGAACCAGGCGCCCAAGTGGCGGAGTGGGTTGATACTCAGCCAAATCCAACTCTCTACGTAGTTGCAGGGCAATCCGCTGACGAAGACGGCCAAGCGCACGCTTACGATTCAGCTGCAGGGATCGCTCTTCGGTTGCTTCCGCGCTTTGGCCACTCTTCTCATGTCGCAGCCGCACCCCGTTTTCCGTCTTATTTCTCTTCTGACCACCGGGACCGCCTCCCCGAAAACGCTGCTCCAGGGATTGTGCGAGCAGCGCACGATCAGACAACGCCAAATAGTCTTCGATTCCCATGGCCATGGTCTCCACTCTAACAGCCTTTGAGGGGCCCTGAGAAATGGGCTGCCGGTTTGGGGGCAAGCAAATCTTGCTCACGGCAACTCGATTGTCCATGATGGTAGAGATGAACCCAAACAACCGCAGGGCATTAGAGGCCCATAGCCCTGAGCTTCTTAGTGATTTGGAGGCCCAGGCCGATTCCGGGCGCTTCGAGATCAGAAAAACAGCGAGCGGCGGAGAAATAATCGTCTCCACGGAAGACCCGCAAGCCTTCTCCCTCTTCGACGTCGAACGCCCGGAACGCAGGGCATTGGCCGAGGTCGTGGCGTTTGACGTCGAAGAGGGAGAAGAAGTGCTCTGCCTGGGCTATGGTCAAGGCTATCACCTCGTTGAACTTCTCGACCAGCTCGGACGGCGGGGCAGTTTGGCCGTGGTCATCTTGGATCTCGAAGCCCTCAAACTTGTGCTAAAAATAGCGGACCACGCGGCGTTGATCAGCAACCCGAACTTCCGCCCGATTTGGGGTGACGTAGGCGAGATCAGCCAACAACTTCCAGCGGCCATTCAAGGTGCCGCGCGTGTATTTTATCACGATCCTTCTTTGAAGATGGCTGCTCCCGAGCTTTCGAATTTGGTTCAATCCATTGAACGCATGCGGTTGGAACGAACAAATGACGGTTTTCACCGACGTATCGTGCGGGAAAACTACCGTCGAAATCTCCCCTGGATCGTCAGCGCTTCCGGTATCGATCAACTCAACGGGAAACTCGAAGGCCTCCCCTGTATCGTGGTTGCCGCGGGACCTTCTCTTGATCGAAACGCAGAACAGCTACGTGCGATCAAAGGCCGAATCCCAATCTTCGTCGTCGACACGGCCGCACGAAAAATATGTTCGATCGGTATCAGCCCCGATATCGTCATTATCAGTGACCCAAAGCGCGCGAGCCTCGAACACTTCACCGATATCGATACAGAACTTCCTCTGGCTTTCCTACCCTCCGCGTCGTGGCAGGTATTGAACTACCATCGCGGGCCCAAATGGGTGGCCTATCCTCACGCGGACCCTTTTGCTAAGGCGATGCAAGACCATTTGCCTCGAGGGCAGGTGTGGATCGCCGGCACGGTGAGCTATTTCGCCTTGGAATTGGCGAGAACGATGGGGGCGAGCCCGGTTATCTTCGTGGGTCTGGACCTCGCACTGACCGACGGTCGCAGTCATTATTCCACAGCACGTTCGGCTCCGGCCGGCTCCGAACGGATCTGGGTTGATGGAATCGATGGCAAGGCCGTGGAAACAACACCCACTCTGGATCGTTTTCGCCGAGCCATAGAGGCCAGAATCGAAATCGACAAAGACGCACGGTTCATCGATGCGACCGAAGGAGGCGCTCGAATTCGCGGAGCCGAAATCATGCCCCTTGAGCAAGCGTTGGCCCCCTACCTAAACCTCAAACCTCTACCCAACCCTTTCGCTGGAACGCCCACGACCAAAGCCGGTGTGATTCCCAATTCGGTCACCGAGCTCTGGCGTAATTTCTTCGGCGAAGATATTGGGCCAAGAGCGCAGGAACAGGGATAGACGCATGACGAACCCAACGCGCCTGACATCTGTCCCTACAACGAACGAAGAACTTCAGGTTCTCCTGCACCAAGCGCAACACTATCACCAGCAAGGAGAACTGCTACTGGCGGCGAAGGCCTACGACCTCGCGTTGCTGGCCGCCCCATCGTCTGCGGACCTTCTAGACCTGAGGGGTGCCATCGCTCTGGCAGTGGGCGACTACACCAAGGCGGAATCCTGCTTTCACAAATCCCTGCTCATAGATGCCGAACGCGCGACAAGCCAGCGGCAACTGGGCATCGCTTTGCGGCAGCAGGGAAAACTCCAGCGTGCCCTCGTGCATCTCCGTCGCGCCACCGAAATTGAGCCGAGTTCAGCATTGAATCACACGCTCCTCGGTGCGGCGATAAGCGCAAGTGGCGCGCATGAGGAAGCCATCGAGATCCAACGTCACGCCATTTCTCTCGATGGGAGTTTTGTGGGGGCCTGGAATAACCTGGGAATCGCGTATAAGGCAGCCAAGCAACCGGAACAGGCCGAAAATGCGTTCTCGCGGGCGCTTTCCTTAGCGCCGACCTCCAGCGATATTCTTCACAACTTAGGGTCGACCCAATTGCTGCTCAGAAAATTCAGCGCTGCGGAAAAGCACCTACAGGCCGCATTGGAAAAGAGGCCCAACCACCCAAAGGCCCTGATCGACTTGGGAAGCGTCAAGAAGACGAAGGGTGATTTTCAGCTCGCTGAGGAATACTTTTCCCTAGCCTTAGAGCAGGAGCCCGGTTCACCGACCGCCCATTGGAATCTCGGCCTACTCTACCTGCTCCAAGGAGATTTGGCGCGCGGTTGGGCGGAATATGAATGGCGCCGACAGCTTCCGGATTTGATGATCCGCCACACCAATAGACCTGCCTGGGACGGCAGCCCTCTCGGTGAGCAAACGCTTCTCTTGCATTGTGAACAAGGCCTTGGCGATACGGTTCAGTTCATCCGCTACGTCCAACACGTGCCAAAGGAGCATGGGCGCTTGGTCGTGGAATGCCCTGCCCGCCTCCTCAGATTGCTCAGTGGCTCCACCGAGCTGGACAATGTGGATCAATGGGTACCGACGGGCGAGACGCTTCCAAGTTTCAGCTATCAAGCGCCCATCATGAGTCTGGCCTACCTCCTCGGGCTCGACCAAGGACAACTCAGAAGTGATTCTCCTTACCTAGTGGCTGAAGACGAATGCGTCGCAAAGTGGCGAAAGCAACTCGCCAGCGATTCTTCCGAAGACGGAGGTAGGGGATCCAAGACGGTGGGGGGTACCCAGGCGACGCCCTATCGCATCGGGATCTGCTGGCAGGGAAATTCAAGCTATGCCGCCGATGCCGAACGCTCCATTCCCCAGCACTATTTTGATCGCCTCGCTGATATTGCGAACGTCGAATGGATTAGCCTGCAAAGACCCGTCCCCGAAGCCGAGCCAGCGCCCCCGGCCGCACCGCCCCAAGACGGACTTAGCCAGATTCGCGAATTCGGAACCGAATTGGACACAGGCCGCGACGGCTTCATCGACACGGCGGCATTGATCGGCTTGATGGATCTCATCATCTGCTCGGATACGGCGATCCCCCACCTCGCAGGATCCCTTGGTGTCGAGACATGGCTATTGCTCGCGCACCAACCGGATTGGCGTTGGGGGCTGTATACCGAGGACTGCGTCTGGTATTCCCAGATGAAGCTCTTTCGTCAGCGTGAAGCCGGAAATTGGCAAGAGGTGTTCGCACGCGTATCGGAAGCGGTGAAGAAGCGGATATCGGAAAACATGTAGACCCGCGACTCTTTCCCCCTCTATCATACCGCCCATGGGCTTATTTCGTTTCAAGCACCGGGCGATCTTTTCACTGCTCGTCGTTCTTGCTGGGTTCGTTTTCGCGGCACCCGGCTGCGGCGGTCGAGTCGCGCCCCTGCAACTCAGTCTCTTGATCCCCGAAGACCCCGACCCATTGGTTGGCGTGGAGACCATTCGTATCCGCGTTACCGGTACCGACATGGACGCCATGCTTACCGAGTCGGCGCGGGATGCCCTACAGATCGAAGTTTCACAAATTCCCACGGGCGACGATCGCGTAATCACCATAGAGGGCCTCGACGGTGAAGGGCGAATCCTCTCCTGGGGACAAACGGCACCCTTTACCCTTTCGATCGCTTCCCCCTCTTCACTCGCCGTATACTTCGCCCGCAACGGTCAATTTTCTCTCGCAAAAGCGCGTCTACTCAAGGGGCGCTATGACCACACGCTAACGGCGCTGCCCGATGGGCGGGTCGTCGTTGCCGGCGGACGAACGAAGAATGGTCCGACGTCTTCTGTCGAAATTTTCCAGCCCAACACCCGTACCTTCGTAGAAGCAGCTTCGCTGAACAAACCACGCAGCGGACACCGCGCGATTTTGGTGGACGATAAAATCGTCTTCGTGGCCGGCGAAGACGGCGAACCGCTCAAGAGTGTCGAAATCTACGATCCGACGAGCGGCCCCGTCATTGAACTCCAACTCGAGGAGGCTCGGGCGGGCCATACCGTCGCCGCCCTACCCGGCAACAAAGTGATGGTCATGGGCGGAGAAAATGAAGGAAAAGAACTGGCGAGCGTTGAAATTATCGATGTCGCACTGCGAACGATCAGCCAGGGACCCGCACTCAATTCGAAGCGCTCACGGCACATCGCCTTGGGCTTCGACGACGGTCTGGTCATTGTCGCCGGTGGGCAAGTATCCGAATCCGGCCTCGCTTTGGTAACGGATGCTGAAATCTACAAGACAGAAACCGACGGTAGCGCAAAGTGGAATAGCGTCTCTTCTTTACCTGATCCACGGACCAATGCGGTCGCGGTGAATCTTCCCGACGGTCGAGGCTTGATCGTCGGTGGCGAAGATGAAACGGGTTCCACCTTGCGTGCGGCTGTGATTTTCGATCCCAAGACCGAAAAGTTCCTGCCCAGTGATACGACCAATGCGGGATATACCAACCACGCAGCCGCAGCTCTGGGAGACGGTGCCCTCGTCGTTGGCGGCAAAGAGACACGCGAGGTTGCCCTTTTGCAGGGAAACTTCTTCGTAGATGGGGGACAGCTCTTGATGAACCGAGAAGATTTTGAACTGGCCCCACTACTCGACGGAACCATTTTGGCCGCCGGTGGTCGCAACGGCAGCGAGATTCGTGACGATGCAGAATTTTATACGCCTCAACGCTAGCAATGAGGCTCGCATAAAGGCGAGTTTCATCTGCGGCCTACTCCTCACCCTTTTGCTTTTCAGCGGTTGTGCCGCAAAGCAAGCGAATGGCCGCAGCACCATTCCTCAAATGAAAAGCGCCACCGTTGCGGTGGTGGGAATGCAAGACTGTTGCGGCGATAAATCTGCACCGCTCTACAACGCGTTGATGGCGGAACTCCGTAGCCGGAAGAACATCAAGCTCGTCGAGATCGCGGAGAAGAAGGCACCGCATCAGAAATTTGGTCTCAAACGGAAGGTCCTGCGCAAAGCGTTGCAGACGGCCGAACTCCAATACGTGGCCATGCAAATGGAGCAGGTCAAATCCACCCTCCTCGCCGCTCTGCAAATCGCAGAAACCCAAATGGTCGGTTTTCGTCCACAAGAGCTGGCGCGTACGCATCTACTTCTTGGCGCCGCAAACCGCGCGTTGCAAAAGGAAAGCCTGGCCAAACAACATCTCACGGCAGCGTTACGCTACAATCCGAAGATAAGGCTCGACGCCGAAAGCTTCGCCCAGCCCATTCGTGACATGGCGGAAACGATCCGCAAATCACAGAAAACCGGCGCCCTCACTATCCATTCCGACCCACCGGGAGCCCGGGTTTTCGTGGATGGGATCGACCAGGGCAATGCCCCAGCCACCCTAACGAAAATTCCCCATGGAGGGCATTTAGTTCGTTTGGAGCGCAGCCTCCACGAGCCTCTCGTCAAACGAATCGTCGTCGATAAAGCACCACGTATCACGCTCAAATTGAAAGCGCTCGATGCCACGTCGGTGGTCGCTGAAACAAGACTCAACCCTGCGGCGCGAAGCGAGCTACCCAAAGCCCTCGGAGTAGACGTCGTATTTTGGTTACAGGAACACCCCAATGGTATTCGGGTCGAATGGTTTTCCCCCAATGCAGCTACGCGCGGCGACACGCTCACCCTCGATAAGAGGAATGCAAAGGCCGCCTCAGCGGTTGCCATCGAACAGGCCACAACGTTGCCGGGAACGACGGTCGCCCGGTCTGCATGGGATTGGAAACGCCCCAGCCTCTGGCTTTGGGTCGCTGCCGGATTGGGCGTACTCACCGCAGTGGTTTATCCGTTTGCTTCAGCTTCCACAGGTTCGCAGGCGGGTAATCGCGACGCAGTACTCACCATCCCCTAAAACCTAAAACCTAGAACCTAGAACCTAGAACCTAAAACCTAGAACCTAGAACCTAGAACCTAAAACCTAGAACCTAGAACCTAGAACCTAAAACCTAGAACCTAAAACCTAGAACCTAAAACCAAGAGCCGAACTCGCTAGTCGGTGAATCGGTCGTCGGTGAATCGGTCGTCGGTAAATCGGTCGTCGGTAAATCGGCAAACCGAAAACCGCCTCCCCCTGTCAGCCTTTTATGATCTCCTGCTGATAACGAACCCCCCGCTCTCCAAGTTCTCCCAATAGCATCTCCACCAACCCATCCTCGACCGCCAGAGCTTCTGGAGCCTGCACCCCGTTTTTCCGAAAGAGCCCTTCCACCATCATTCGACTGACAATCGCCGCGGGAAATCCGGTGGTTCGCGCCATCGAGGTCTGCTTCTTTTTCGAATCGTAGCGGTCGTGAAGATCCCACTGAAAACGGTGGGCCTCCCCTCCCTTGGTTCCCGAGACAATAATACGCATGACGGTCAGATCTGCTTCATCCTCGTCATATCTCCATTTCGGAAAGAGAAGCGCCGACGTCAACTCTAAAGGGGAAACTCGATTCCCTTCGACACCCACAGAAATCTTCTCCTCGGAAAAATAGCCCACATGCCGCAAGACCCGCATCAATTCGATATGCCCGGGATAGCGCATGGTCTTTTCTTTGCGCTGTGGTGCATCGATGGTCGTTAGCAGAGAGCGCAGACCATCCGTATTGAAGGCCTCCAGCGTTCCCACGCCATCAAAGTCGATTAACTCCGGTTCCGAAAGGGCTTCCCGCACGACGACTTCACCATTTTCGATAAACCGCGCGGGACGCATATATTCGTTGATTACATCGCTGCTAGCGAACGCGGCCTTGTACTCGAAAGGCCAACGCCGCTCAACGGGCAATCCACCGACGTAGATTTCCACGCTTTCGGTATGGTCGAGGTACTGGTCCGCATATCCAACCAGTGCATTGCTCACCCCCGGCCCAACGCCACAATCGAAAACCACCGTCACCCCATTCTCTTTCGCGAGGCCATCGAGCTCTAGAGCATCCTCTTCCATGAAGCTAATATCGCAATAGTCTTTGCCAGCCTCGATCACCGCCTTCATGGTGGCGTATCCCATTTGACTGGGCAAAGCACCGACGACCAGGTCGAAGTTCTTCACCAACCCCGCCACGTTATTCGAGTCACTGAGGTCGATGCATCGATGGTCGATGCCCTCGCCGCCGCGCTCTTCGGCAGCTGAGATATCCGCTATTGTTACCGCGTACAGGCTTTCGGCTGCCAAGTCGGCGGCGATCACTCGGCCGATCATGCCGCCGCCCAGAACGATGATCTTCTTCTTATTCGCTTTGATCACAAACGACTCCGCTGGAGATTAGATATGCGGTGAGATGCCCGACAACGAGGCGCTGCACTTAAAGACTAGGGACTAGTACTGATAGAATCCGCGGCCGGACTTTCTTCCGAGCCAGCCGGCAGCCACGTATTGACGTAGCAGGGGTGCAGGACGATATCGGTCCTCGCCAAGTTCGCGATGGAGCACTTCAAGAATCGCCAGACATGTATCGAGACCAATGAGGTCAGCGAGGGTCAAGGGCCCCATCGGATGGTTCAATCCTAATTTGCAGGCGGCATCGATATCTTCGGCGCTTCCTAATCCCTCGTAGAGAGCCGTGATCGATTCATTGATCATGGGTAGGAGCACTCGGTTGACGATGAAACCCGGAATGTCTCGCGCCTTAACCGTTGTCTTGCCGAGGTGCTTGGCCATGGCAATGGTCTGTTGAGTCGTCTCCTCACACGTTTGCAGGGCGGGTACGATTTCGACCAGTTTCATCAGCGGTACGGGATTCATGAAATGCATGCCGATGACATGCTGGGGCCGCGAGGTTTGCGCCCCCAATAGGGTGATCGAAATCGACGAGGTATTCGACGCGAGAATCCGCCCCTCTGGCAGATGTTTGTCCATCTGGCGAAAGAGTTCGACTTTCAGTTCCTGGTCTTCCGTCGCGGCTTCGATGGCCATATCGACCTGGCCCAAGGCGGTCAAATCTCCAGCGGGCCGAATACGCTCCAGGGTCGCGTCGCGATCCGCCTCCTTAATTTTTTCCTTGGTGACCAATTTGTTGAGCACTTTGCCGATTTTGTCGCGTGCTGCAGTCGCTCGCTCAAGGCTCACGTCGATCAAGACGACATTGAGGCCCGAAAAAGCGGCGGTCTGTGCGATGCCCGCGCCCATTTGTCCCGAACCGACGATACCAATGGTTTTAATAGTCATTCCGCCCTCCAAGTGTGGGTACTGAGGAAACGGCGGCACCATAGCATAAGCGCGAGGCATGAAAAGAGGGGGCCGGGTCTCCGGCTAAGTCGATGAGATCGTTGTCGGTTGAAGGGCTATTCGAAAGACGACACGGACCGGTGAGCTGCCAGTAAACTAGCTGCCACCGCAAACGTTATCGGGCACGCAATAGGACATGTTGATGCTGTCGCCGCTGATGAGCTTGCAGCTCTCCCCGCTCGCACACACCCCGTCGCAGTCAAGCCCCGTGCAGATACTCACCCCACAAGGCGAGACAGCGCAAACGCCGGAAGCGCATTCGGCCGCGCCCGACGGGCTCGCTTCGCACGGTTCACCGATTCCCTTACCGCCACCGCAGCCTACTAGGGCTAACGACACAGCCAACACAACCGCCAATGGAATGGCCGATGATACCCATAGAAAAGCCGCCTGGAGCAACGCTGACATAACAACCTCCGTGAACCGAGCATTCGTTCAGCCACCAAGGGGTATGAAAATTGCGAAGCGTTGTCAATCGTTGTCAAACGTTGTCAAGCGACACTGGCCAGAGCGCCTGTGTAGAACGCTAGCGTTGGCCTTCGACTTTGCGAAACGTGAACGCCTCATTTGCGGCCGGATCTTGACGGGATGAAGAATAGATCGTCACGGCCTGAAGAGCTGAGCTCGTCGTTAGACACCATTTTGCGAGCCCGTGGGCCCCCATGGTGCCAAAACGATACTGCGCGTCTAGACCGAGTTCCGGGCAGACTTCTCGCAGCGTGTTGGTGACGAACGTCTCACAGCTTTCGCCGGGGCGACGCCCGTATTCGTCGAAGGGAAGCTGCCCATTGCGCACCCGCCCCACTTTGTCTGTGTAGATCTCTTGCAGCCTTCGAATTTGCGCGGCTGAAGCAGGTAAAACAAAACCGTAGGCCTCTTCTCGGTTGAGGACGCTACCGCTGGTGGTAAATTGGCCAGCTCTGGCGAACCGAACATTACCCAGGTCAAAAAGCTTATCGCCGGCGCGAACGTGAATATGCCCTGGCTCGCTGGGAGACGGTCGGTAAATGATCTCTACCGAATTCGACATCGCCTCAGCGTATGCGCGCAGGGTTTCGGGACTGCGAACTTTCATCACAGGACGAGAACGAACCTTGCTCAACAGTCGGCGGGCCACGGGCGTCGTATTATGTTGACGGGCAAAAGCGACCGCTCGCCGCTGAACGGCGGTGGTGCGAGGCGTTGCCAAAGCCGGGGTGATCGCCCCAATTGCGACGACTGCGAATAGGCATCGACGGATCATTGCTAGCTGCACGGTCATTCTCCTGGTCTCTCTTCTAATTTCTTGAAAGTGAACGCGTCACCACTGGATGGACAACTATCCGCAGAAGAATAGACCACCACTGACTCAAGATAGGGATTCTTGCTCAGCATCCACCGGCTCGTGGATATCGCGTCGATGGCGTCGGCCCTAAAGCCCAGACGCGGCGCGATGCGAGCGATTTCGCTGTTGATAAAAATTGTGCAGTTCTCTCCGCCTTCGCCTTGCATGGCGAAACGAAGCTCTCCGCTGCGGGCACGAAGCACCTTCTGAGCGAACGTCTCCTGTAGCTGCGCGACCTCCTGCGGATTGCTTTTGAAAACAAAGCCGTAGCGCTCGCCCCTACCATTTCGCAGACCCTGAGCTGCCGGTTGGTGATCTGCACTGCGTGGACCACCAAAATCGTAAAGTTGGTCGCCGGCCCGCACATAGAGATGCCCCGGTTGGCTTTCGCTGGGTGAATAGATCACCTCAATGGTGTCATTCTTCGCGAAGTCCGCCATATAGCGTTCTACCGCATCCGTTCCGGTCTTCACCTGAAGCAAGGGGCGATGTGAGATTCTCTCGAAAAGACCCTCGCTGACCGCGCCTCTATTATTCGCGGTCGCAAAAGCAGCGCTGCGGAAACGCAAAGGCTCTTCGCCATTCGCCAGCGAAGACAACATTGCCTCAGCACTCACGCGCAGGCCCCTAGCCTTTCCCCAGAGAGCCTGGCTTTTTGCCGGTTCGCCAGCCGCTACGGTAGCGGCCTTGGCTTGGAGTTCAAACGCCGCCACCTTCAACTGAGTGACGCGAACAGCCGCCTCATTGGTAGCGGCCGGATGACGTTGGGCCCTGACAAGGCGACGAGTCAGCTGCCGCTTCTGCACGTCCGCCTTCTGCTGGTAGTATTGCGCAGACCGTTGAGGACCACGCGCAGCCCGGACTTGTCGCTGATTTGGATCGGCGACAGCTGCCGGAAGCCCAGTCAATAAGACGAGAAAAAGAACGATAATTGTTTTCATATTGCGTACCCGACACCGGGGCAAAGCAATTGCTGGGCCAACTACGGTAGCCGCCAAACCCCGGAAATCGATGATGCCTGTTGACCACGGACTGCCGAAATCTCTTCGAAATTGGGATATCATCTGATTATGGGTCAGATTCTCTGGATGATCCCTTTGCCACAAGCCCGCTCTAGGCCTACATTGTGGACAAACGAAGAAGATACGAACTCCGAGGTGGAATGAGACTATGAGTACAGAGATCTCCGTGCCGATCAGCGCGGGCGAGTTGGTCGACAAGATAACGATCCTGGAGGTCAAGTCGACCCAGATTCGCGATAGCGAAAAGCTGAAGAATATCGAAACCGAGCTCGGCCTGCTACGGGCGGTTGCCAACGCTCAACTTTCGGCATCGGAAAGCCTCGAACAATGGACCAGCAAGCTTCGAGAGGTCAATCAGGCCCTTTGGCGTATCGAGGATGAAATCCGAGAATGCGAAGGAGCAAAAGACTTCGGCCCGAAATTTATCGAGTTGGCGCGCTCCGTCTACAAACAAAACGACCGCCGCGCAGCGCTAAAGAAAGAGATCAATCTCGCCCTCAACTCGAAATTGATCGAGGAAAAATCCTATGAGAATTATTAAGAGCTTTCCACTAATCGCGATATTGCTCGCCCCAGGGTGTTCAGATACACCTCAAATCATAGAGACTGATGCGGGCCTCGTCGATAGCAGCCTCACCGATTCGACGGAGCTCGACAGCACACCGCAACTTGCCGACATGGCCCCCGACCAGTTCATTCCCTTCGAATCCCTCGAAGTCACCGTCAACGCCATCCCTCAGTCCATGAACGGCAATGAGTCTTTCACCAACGCCAAAGGCGAAAAAGAATCGTTTAGGCTCGCCCTTCCGCCATCCGGTTTCACCGTGGATATCTTCTGGAAAGGAAGCGCGGTGGAAACCGAAAACTTGGAGGTCACGGCCTCCGTCGATTTGGGCGGCACCGAAACGCCAGCGGGCTCGAATTTAGCGAAGCATTTCGTATTGGATTCCGCGTCTGGCAGATTGATGATTCCCGAAGCCCTCAGCCTGCCGGAAGGGCCCGTCGTCTTCGAAGCAAAACTCGGTGACGGCAGCCAAAGTCGAAGTGCGACAGTAACGGTCGACATCCATCAGCGCGACTTCCTCGTCGATCCCTTTCGCTTGGAAGACCAGTGGCTTCTTAGTTTCAGTCAGGACCTCTACACCATCAGCCTAAGTGCAGACGCTACAGGAAAGCTCTCGTTCGAAAGTGAGGCGAAGCCGAATGGCGTTGCGGATTTCACGGAAGACCTACGCGCGATGGGGTTTGGTAGCCTCTCGCCCCTGCCCGATGCTGCCAAAGTGGAAAACAAAGGTGTCGTCGGTGCGGAAGCCATCGTGAGAACTTGGATTCAAGAAAGGCTGCTAAAGTCGCTGCGCCAAATCTACGAACTCGAAGACGACGGCGCGAAACACGATGATTCGGTCAATATCGCCTTCTTTCTGGAAGGCAGCCCCCTCGCCCCTTCTCTCGAAGATTATGAATATCAAAAATTGGAGGGCGGTGAATCGAAGAAGAATTTTTCGGTGATCGGCATCGGTGGGGGCGATGTCACTAAATCGCTACTCGGCCGGTCCAAGACAATCGACCAACGAAATGTCCAAAGCGAGGATAACGTCGGTCCCGGTCATGGCGTCTTTGTCAGCCGAGCCTTGGCAACCATTATCGAAGTGATGGATACGGACCCGATGGTGAAAGTCTTGCTCGGCACGCTTTTCGGGGAGTTCATTCCAGAACTCGGCAAGAACGGCAAACGAATCGGAGAAGACCCTGTGGACGCAGAAATACTCTCCGCTTCCTTTGACCCCAGTGTCGCCACCGGACGCGCGCTGGAACGCTATGAGAATCTCGTCTATTTGATCGACATTCTCGGTG
>Ga0257122_1000475_pt1 | contig 35529 bp, 30 predicted proteins | sample SI106_120metaG_FD_190146 | JGI IMG/M metagenome (GOLD analysis project Ga0257122, IMG submission 190146) | Marine microbial communities from Saanich Inlet, British Columbia, Canada - SI106_120 | ecosystem: Environmental > Aquatic > Marine > Inlet | place: Canada: British Columbia | collected... | reverse complement strand
GCAGTTTGAATGTGAGGATTGATAGCAATATTTACAACCTTCCCACATTTTTTCAGGGTCATTTACGACTGATCTGAAATTCACCATCTCTTCTGAGTTCCATGTCTCCTGGAAACAATCATATCTTGCATCTTTCCTATGATACTTGTCGCTGGCGGCATCCTTACCTTGCAAACATTCGCTTATAATCAACTGTATCATTATGTAGTCCCAGCCTCTTCCTCATTTCCATATGATCAACCTTAAGAGAGGACACATCAATCAAATCTTTTGATAAAAGTTTTCTATAATCCATTTTTGTTACCCCTTCAACTCCCTCAATATCTATAAACTCTCGATATTCTGGATGTTGCAGTTGTACAACTGGGCGACCAAGTAATAGTGACTCCTCCAAAACCGTTGTGCTCATACCTATTACTACAGCCGCGTTCTCCAAATCGTCCCGTAAAGATACATTATTAGATGTTTCTATAATACCATTTTTCAAACTTGTACGGATCCAACGCTTTGCACCGTAACTTGCTTTTGCGTGTGGATGCAATCTCAATCTAACAGGAAGTAACTGAGTGTAAGACTTCATCAACCTACTAAGGGTAGTTATTAAAACATCATTATCAAAACCCGCAAGAGCACCAACAAAAAGGTAGTACCTCCCTTCCTTCTGACTCCTATCAACATCCTTCCACTGTGCATAACGCGTACTACATCCTAAACGGAAATCTGTTTTCTGATAATACTGTCTCAACACATTAGATACCCTACTGCTATACACATATATTATATCCGGCAGTTCTAAGCCGTTTTCTGTCTCTTCAGGAAAGCATATATACCATCTCTTATTATCACTAAAAGCCGCATGCTGAACAGTATAACCGTTCGCCTTATATTCTCTCGCAACTCTCCATACAACTCTTGCGTAAGAATGCATTTCGTGAATACAACCAATTTTCTGAATATTATATTTCTTTACTGTCTCAGATAAGAATTCCTCCAAGTAGTAATCTTGAAGCCATCGAAAACTTAAAGACCAGGATAACCATTCTAACAATAAAAAGATTTTATCAAAAACTTTGCAGTCAAGCCCGTTAGATGCATCCAAGCCACTCTTGATTAGAGAACCGATTAATATTAGCTTTTCAGTAAACGGCAACCCTTTAATTCTTACCGAATTCGTTCCACAACTTTTAAGAGGCCCGAATACAAATAATGCATCGTCTTTAGCAGTTTCAACATAGTCAGTCTTGTATTCACCACCTGGTGTTTGTGAACCACATAATGACGGAATTACTAAAATAGAGTCTTCGACTTTACCATATATTGCATATCCAAAAGGTTTAAAATTCGTTGTAAGCCTGATAATTCCTCTTAAAGATCCTGAAAATATGGAAAGAAACAACTTGAAAGATATCTTTGCGCTATGACTCTTTCTGTAGCCCGGATGCCACAGCATACAAAGGTCGGGGCTTCTCGCACTTAAAGGAGAAGCAAAGATAGTTGAGATCAGCTTTTCAGGAACCAAACCTGCAACAGAAGAAACAAATTTTGCTGCCAATAATTCAAGATAGTCAGAACCTACTAATTCATTTGATGTTGTTTGGGAATGTAACAAATTAGAATTTCAACTTATTGTAACAATAAATACCATGAGAACCTGATCCACTACACGTATTTCAAAATGCTTCTCGCCCTGCATACAATCGTTCACAATCCTTCTTTAACCAAATCCTGTAATCTCAGAATCCCAACAACGATATCTTCTCTATTTAAGACAGGCAAAACTGTTATTGTTTTTTCTCTTTCCTGCATAATATTTAAAGCTGAGAATGCCTTCTCGTCCTCATAAACAAAAACAGGGTTATTATTCATAATACCAGTTATTGCCATCGAAAATATATCTTCCTCTTTCTCAAGATGCTTTCTGATATCATAATCAGTTACAACGCCCATAAGCTTCCCCTTGTTATCAACAACAGATACGGCCCCTGCCTGTTTTTCCGATATTTTTAGAATACAATCTTTTACTCCTTCAGACATATTAATCAAGGGATTATCATCACCCTTCAACATCACATCTGCGACTGTCATAATTAACCTTTTCCCTAATTGCCCGCCAGGATGGAGCAGTGCATAATCACTTACTTTAAACCCTCTCATCTTCATTAATGTCACTGCAATAGCATCTCCTAATACCATGGTAACAGTCGAGCTTGTTGTAGGCACCATATTAAATGGACACGCCTCTTCTACATTCCCTATATCGATAATTATGTCTGAATATTCTGCTAAAGTAGAACTGGAATCTCCCATTATCCCGATGATTCTTGCACCAACATTTTTTATTGAAGGAAGAACACTGTTTAGTTCAAAACTTTCTCCACTCTTTCCAATTGCGATAACAATATCATCCTTACCTATAATACCCAGATCACCGTGCATTCCCTCCGCAGGATGCATAAATATTGCAGGTGTGCCAACACTTGACATGGTAGACGCAATCTTCTTAGCAACCAAGCCGGACTTGCCCATTCCTGTGAATATAATTTTCCCTCTACAGTTGAAGATAGTTTCTACCGCAGCCTTGACTGATGTATTTATCCTTTCCTGCAAAAGAGAAAGCCCGGTTATCTGAATGCCAATCACTCTTTTTATCTCTGACTCTATATTGATGTCCATCTCAGTCTTTATAATTTAGTAATTTCATTATATGTAGTTGATACCTTTTTGATTCTATCTTGAATGTCATATTTTGAGTTGTATATCATTGATTCAGTCTTTTCTATATTTCTTTGATCGCAATTTTCACAGATTAGCCCGCTTCCCTTATAATCACCACTTGTATGGTGCCTTAAAATCTTTTTAAACATTAAGGATTCAAATACTTCCTCAAGTGTTTGTTTCTTTAAGTCACCTAAAAGTAATTTTCCATCAAAATCGAAGCAGCACATATTCACAGTTCCATCCACTTGAATTTGGAGAGGAGTCTTCCATGGACGGCCGCAGGTTGTTAGTTTTTTATTCTGAACAACTCTATAATCCCTGCCATCTACCCAATTGTGGGGACGCCATACCTCTAACAGATCGACCTTATCATTCCAATATTCTATCCATGACTCCAACGCAGAATCATTACTGCCATCAACCACATTATAGGTCAGCAATAAACTCGTTTTAGACTTTATTCTGGAAATTTCAGTTAGATTACTCTTTATCTCATGGAACAAATCCGAGTTTTTCGTCCCATGCACTGCATTATACGATTCAGAAGAATTACCATAAATACTCACCCTTATTGAATCCATTCCTATGCTTTCCAACCGCTTAAACCTATCAACTGTCAGCAACGATCCATTTGTAAGCATAAGAACCGTGTAATTATGTTTTTTTGCATAAATAATTTTTTCATCAAGCGTATCGTCTAGCAGTGGCTCTCCCAAACCAGGGAAGGTAAGAGTATTGTATTGTGAGGACCCTGAATTGATTTTATCGAAAAGAGATTTGAATAGATCAAAGCTCATTGTTTCTTTTTTTCTCGTCAGTTTTTCTCTTGGGCATATAATGCAACTATAGTTACATTTAGTAGTCACTTCAATTCTAATTTCGTTGCTTTCTGGAATCACCTTTAGTTCTCCTACTCTCAGTAATATGAAAACCGTTCAATCAATTAAATTATACATACAACTTCATAAATATATGAATTACATTATACCATACTCAAATACTAGTCTGCACTATAGGTAAGAACCCCCCTGCTCTTTTTCTGTAATTCAGCAAGAAAGTCCTGATAAAAAAGATTTCTGAATAATCATTTCAGTTCAGAATGCGGCTGTTTAACACCTGTCGACCCTACCCAACCTAAAATATGCATGGACCAGGACAATAAGATTGAAAAAACACCAGGTAAATAGAAGCGTCAATGGAAGATACTGGCGGGTCCATTCAAGATAAAGACCAGAGACACTTGTACCAGCAGCCGCAGTCAAAAGGAATGCAAATAAGGCCATCAAACTAATTAGAAATGAGTACTTAAATTTGTAAATCATTTCCTGCTCAAGCCTGAACCTGAATACAAACATCAAAAAGAAGGTTATTGTCCCCAGAATCATCGGCAACCTAATCATGTAAAGCATTGTGCGAATAATAACTTTAATCGAATTATACTGACCGTACGTTTCATACAAAGCATGAATATCTTTTCCGGGATGAATCCAAAAAACATCAGGATGTCGATGAGTCATAAACCAAGCTACTAAAGCAGCGCCAATGACACATGCTACTGATATTTTCCACATCTTAAAGAAAGGTTTGTCCCACCCATGGATTGATTTAGTTATGGCCAACAGAAACAATGAAATAGAAAAAGCAACCCCTGTATTTTCCATGGTCCATTGTCCAAAAACTGAAAGACAGGCTATAAGAAAGTAAACCCGTCTAATGGATATTTGATTTAATAGAATTGAGAAAAAAAGGATTATACTCGTCCAGAAGAGCAAAACCAGGAAATCGTATCGATTGATTCCAAGAATTGGAACCGCCAAAGGCAATAATCCAAATGACATAACCGCGAAAACACTGACCCACTTTGGAAAGAAATTCCAAATACCTAGAAAAGTAAAAATCAATGAAGATGAGAATGTAAAAGTAGCAGCGAGTAGAATGGTACTGTCGCGTTCTAAAACCCTTGAGCTCCGATCAAAAGAATTTAAAACCTCTATGCCAAATACAAAGGAAAGAGGTTTAACAAATATGTATTCAACACCGAGAGGTATCCATCCCATCATAACCCGGAAACACATAGGCAGATCTTTGCCAAAACCAGCCACCGTTTCATACCAGATCCTCACACCCTTTGCAGGGTGGTGTTCTCCCTCCATCGAAAGTGAAACGCCTTTAAAACCAAGTGATGTCGCTTCGTACAGATACCACCATAAGAAAAACAGGAAGAGGCATACAAATAACCCTGATATAATTTTTATTGAAAAAAAAGACTCCTTAACCGGATAACCCGCTCTGGAGAGCTCTCTGTCTACTGGAGCTACTCCGAATGTAGATCTTGTATCAACAATATTTTTGAACGCGAACCAAACTCTTTCGATTCCGTTGAGCACTTTCATTCTCCTTAATTGTATTTCAAATATAGAGCGTCCACGATTTGCTTATATTCTACAATACCTACTAAAATATTTCGCAAGTACAACTAATAATTATACGTATTTACTGGAAATCTATGCGGTCTTATCAAGTCTTACCAAACGATGCATGAGTGCACCTTCAAATGGCCTCCAAAAGGGAGGCCTTGTTGTAGGGTATTGCTGATACCATGGGCACAGTCCGTCAACTAACACATCACCACCCCAGGGAAAATCATCAAATCTGATGACACTGCCATCAGGCAAAGTCTTTTCTTCGCGATTGCAACAATAAAGGTAAGGTTCTTCTGTACTTGTGCGCATATATTCAAAATATCTCTTTACCATAAACATATCCATTTCCTGCATAGATGCAATGTTGATAAACAGGCCTATGGGCAATCTCTTCATAAGTTCACAACGTTCAGCTTCCAGAAATACAACTGAGGAATTATCAATGAGTTCTAAATCTTCCTCTTTCTGCAAATGCAACGGCTCGACATCCGGAAAAATACGTGAGAAACATATTGCATCAATCAATAGATTTTTACCAAGATTGATAAATATGATATTTGCATCCGGTAACATTTTCCTGATTAAAGTTCCAAAGAACCCATGGCCATCACCAATTATACAAATAAAACCATTATGGAATAAATCATACGAATCTATCAGATCAAAGCTCAGTATATGTTTTGCATGATCAAAATGAAAATAAACATTGAGTTGACTTGTAATAGATTTAGCACAGTTAATAGTATTATCTCTTGCATTATGTTTTTTTAATAAACCAGATAACAGGAAATCAATGGGCAGATGCCTTATACTACGCAATATGGATTTCTCTTCAAAACTTGAAATGCCATATGCATTAATATCAAATTGTTGATCTCTGCGGGTTACTGCTGTCTTTGCTCCATAGCCTTTCCAGTGGCTACTTGTCACATCAGAAAACTCTTCTCCTGTGTAGTACTTCGAGTATAGAGCATCAAAGATTTGATTATATGCCATAATGTTTACCAATATATTTCATAAGTATAACTAATAAGTGTAAGTATCTCCCGCAAGGCTGGAGAGCAATAATGAAAATAACGGCAGACTACTGAAAGGATTTCACCTTATCAGTGTTTATTGTTATATAAAACCATTCAGCATGCAGCAACTTTAATCTAATTAATAATATGAATCAATAAATATTTTTTAACCAGCAAGCTGTTGCAGAAATTCCTCTTTACCAGGAACATTATTAAGCCAGATATGCCCTTTCAGCTCATTATCTGTCAAAGGTTTTCCAGCATGACACTCCAAAATGGCATTCAGCATTGACAACAATTTCTCTTTCGTTTCAGGAGCATAAACCGCTTTTCGACTGTTTTCTGTAGGATTCACCCTGCTGGCTGGCAAGTGCAAATGGCGCGTGCTACCTCCCCATAACAAAACAGGACGACGTGCGTACAATGCTTCCTCGGTAGTTGTTGAGGCATAGCTAATCAATAAATCAGCTCTCGCCAAATCTTTTAGAAATTCTCCCGATGTCTTAAGTTCGTAACATTTTGATTGCGGCAATAACTGCGTGAGTGATTTTACCTGACATTCTGGCATAGGACGAACCCTAATGATCAATTTCGTCTTCTCTAAATGTTGTACCGCTTGAATTAATGTCCTCAAGCCTTCGACAAACTCGTCAGACGTCTCATATATCCAGGGGCGTGTACGATCCCAACGTTTGTATGTTCCTGCATGCAAGATAGTTCTTATGCTGTCGTCTTTTGGGACAGAAGGAACTTGACGATAACCCCACATTATTGGGTAAGAACGAGAAAAATGGAGCGATTCCTCAAAACTATGGATTGCTTGTTCCGCATGAGGAGATTGCAATAAACTATTACCTGCTAAAGGGCTAATTAGCAGCCCTTGCGCCAGTTCACGATATTCAAACGCGGACGTAATGTTCTCAGGTTCAGGATGCGACCCATGAGAAATCAAGGTACAAGGGATCTTGTACTTAAGACTCACTTCACCTAACATGGCATCACTTCCCCAACGCAGAGCATGAGCCCATACGGCTTTGGGCTGAATGCTCTTTACCAATAAATCGATTTCTTTATTTAAACCATCTGTCAGAACAACATCCTGAATGAGGGTATGTTTCAACAAATCAACTGCATTTCGTATGACAGGGTCCGTAATAGAAGACAAATACTTTTCAACTGCTTCTGTTTTGTTCTCTGAATAGGTTGGGACAGCCGTAAAGTACTTTCTTTTAGTTTGCCCGGTGATTGTCCGGAAGATACTCAATAAACCTTTCACAACTTCGCGAAATCTTCCGAACGATCCGGAAACAGCAATAGTTGAAAGGTGGCTATACACTTGATTTAGCTCTTGTGAAAGGGAAGTTAATCCATATAAATATCCCGTCACCAATACAATCTGTTGCTTCCTGACCATTTTCAGAAGTATGCGATTAAGAATCCTAATAATGGGAGACCATAAGGACCTATCAACCACTATAGTTCCTGCCGTCGGAGCTTGTGTTGAAATATGGACTAGCAAAGCTCTGTGGGCGTCATGTAAGTCACCAATCTCTTTCCAACCGCGTTGGGCTGGAATAAGCCAAGGACCCGTCCCCTTCAGTGTTTCCCAGAGACGTGAGGAAAAAGCCGTCAGCATGTGCAGCTGCGCATGAAGGGTTTCTCTTGCTGCCATATTTAGCTCCTCCAGGTGGTGAGCACTACCTTTCAGTTTTCGTTCCATCCGTCGTACGCAGGCAAGAACACGACGATGACCATAGTCTGAATAAGCATCTAATGTTGTTAACAAAGGAAGTCGAGCATCCGTAACCACAGCTCTCGCATCAGGAGTCAAAGCAAAAATGCGATCAGCAACAGGAAACTCTTTTATAAAACGTTCTGCGTCTTCTGCGCTGTATAGGACGGCAGTCAAGATTGAATCAGAGTATTGAATTGACATATCTTCGTAAAAGGAGAAACCAAGGTGTCCAGCCGGAAATTAATGTAGCAATCACAGTAAAACTTCTCCTTCCTGTATAATTTATACGTTCTTCGTCCAGGAACCAATTAACATTTCTGCCATCTTTACCTCTTCTTCCCCTCTCACTTCGATGGAAGAATACGGATTATTGACTTCATACACACCTATCCTGCTCCCCAGAAGAGACCCTTCTCTTATAAACTCCGGATGAGTTACACAACATAATCCTTTTATGCCAACAAAACAGGGTTCCTTATACTTTCTCGGAATATCTCCTTTGTCAACCCTTTCTATCCTGCCGTCATTCTCACTCCAAATCGACCTCGACTCCCTTCTTGCTGCCAACACACTATCAAAACCGTTTTCTACAAGTTGTATAATCATATTATCTATAAGCTGTTTTGGCCTGAACGGAAATGTTATTTCAAGATACACGATAATATCCGGAAATATCTTTAAGTCCTCCATCCTCTCCATTGAGTGTTGGAGCACTTTCTCAACATCCACAAAATCTTCTGAGAGAGATTCATCTCTCAGGAACGGAGCGCTGGCTCCTAATTCCTCAGAAAGCTTTGCAAGTTCAGGATTATCAGTAGAAACCAAAACCTTATTGATATATTTTGATTGCAGCGCCTGCTCAATTGTATAGCCAATCAATGGCTTGTCTCCCAGAGAATCATTCTTACCTTTAACCGGAATAACTACAACAATATTCATCTTTTCAATATCTACATGAATGCTGTTCTTCGTTTCCGGTTTAAGAGTTTCAAGAATGCGGACAATATTGGCACACCTCTCCTCATTTCCATGGTGATAAATGCCATGATAGTGATACACACTCGCCCCTGGTTCATAAACTATCTTATATCCATTATGCAGGACTTTCTCTGCCCATACCCTGTCCTCTATATTAGCCAGAGTTTCATCAAATGGATTTTCATCCCATAATTTCTTGCGTAACATACTATTTGCATTATGAAAAAAGCTGTCTTTCCGTTGTGTTCTCCTATCCAAACCAAAGATTATGGAAAGATCCCTTTTGTCAGAGTCAGGAGTAAAAGCAAGTGGTTCCTGACGTCCGTAGACAGCCGCGACCTCTTCATCATCAAAGTTTTCCAACAAATTTGAAAGCCACTTGTCATTAACAGGAATACAGTGACCTGAAAGACAAACAATATATTCCCCTTTAGCTTCCCTTATTCCCATATTCAGAGCTAAACCAGGCCTGAAGTCCTCACAGGTTACCACCCTCGCAATATCAAATTGTGATACTTTTTCAATAGTTTTGTCCGTACTTACGTTATCTACCAGAATAACCTCAAAGTCTTTATAGTCCTGTTTAAAAACACCCATTAAACAAGGTGTTATCCACCGTTCCTCATTCTTAGTTCTGATTATGATAGAAATCACTTCTATTTAAATCCTTTCATAACTAGGATAATCCTGTAGCGAAACCGCAAATAAGCAAGTCTGTAACCATTTTTCTTGAATAGCCCCGACTCAAAGAATTCAAAAGTAACTGGTGTTTCAGGTATTTTGGTACTCCTGATTTTCATAACCAGTGTAATGGAACCTGAAATTGTTTAGATAATTCTTCAAAACTCTTAACACTGGTGTCATCTAATGGAATTCCTTCCTGCATACGTTTTCTTGCTTCATGCTCCTGGGGATCTCCCGCAAGCATGACTCTTTGACCTTCTTGTGCAGGCTCTTGTCGCACCTCTTCTGTCATTTGTTGCATATTCCTTAGGAAATCAGCTTTGTCAATGCATCCATCAGTACGCATCACCATATAAAATTGTCCTAAACAGCGAGGCTGACCCATTGGAGCTTTAAACATCGCTGGAATATCTCTACCAAACACCATTCCTGTAAAAACACCACACAAAATATCAACCATCGCAGCGAGACCAAAACCTTTGTACGAACCTGCCGGTAATAAGCATACGGCCTTTTGAGGATCTTTTGTTGGGTGCCCATCTTTATCTGCAGCCAAGGCCTCCGGTAACATTTCATTATTGGATCTGTAAAGTAGAAGTTTATTCCAGGAAATCATACTTGTTGCCATATCTAAACAAAAAGGCTCCTTTTCTTCTCTTGGTGCAGCAAAACAAACTGGATTGGTTCCAAAATACGCACGTTTTCCACCATGAGAGCGTTGCAATGCATCTGCATGAGTAAAGGCAAACGCCATATACCCTTGACGGGCTGCTTTCAAAGCAAAACTGGCCATTGCCCCGGAATGGCTGGAATTAGAAACCCCAACCGCTCCAAGCCCAAAAGATTCTGCCATTTCGATACAGTGATCAATGGCTTTCATTCCCGCAGCATGCCCAAATGCATTGTCAGCATCCAAATGCCCAACTGCTGGAAATGTCTGAGTATATCGATAATTAGGTGTTGGGTTTTTTCTACCACTTTGGGCGGATCTGACATAATGAGGTAATAACCTGACTCCATGAGAGTCCACACCCCTCAAAGAGGTTTCACAAAGTCCTGTTGTCACAGATTGTAATGACTGATCATCTAAGCCAACTTTACTCAAGATAGCACGATGAAATTGAACCAGGTTATCATAACTAACTTTTTTCACAGCTGAATCTCCACAGGTGAACTTTGATGGATTATGAGGCTTTGATGAGCCGCATCAATCACTGCTGATGAAATCAAGCCGGATTGAAAAGAAGGACGGCTTGTTATGAGTTCTGCTAGATTACCATTGCGGTATTTGACCCAATGTACATCTCGCAAAAACTGTAAGACGCTTTGGATTCCATAGCCATGAAACTTTATCTTCCCTGTCTGAGGATCAAGCCAGGAACTCGAAAAATATGGGTTTACGTCCTTGATTCCTTGAGAATCTGTCACTGTTTGGATGCCTCGGTATTTTTGATCTGCTTGAAAACGACCTAGCGTTCCCACTAGATTAATTTTTTGGTCAGAGATAGAAGACGTCTCATCGGGATCAATCCAGTTAGTAATATGAGTAGACACCATTCGAGCCTTAGCAGAATTTTTAGGATCTTCCCATTCAATGACCACTTGCATGGCATCCCATGTATCAATACCTAAGTTATGAAGATAGCTTTTTTGTCCCCATGCTGTCACCCGTTTAGGAAGAAAGCCTGTGACAAAATAGAGTAAGTCCACATAATGTACACCTAGATATTGAAAAACGCTGGTTTTTGCCGCCCAAGACTGAAACACATCTCTTGGAATTCGTTTTTGCTGGCTATATTCAATTACTGCATACAGTATATCCCCCAACTTTTTCGATTGCACTGCATCATAAAGCAAGAGGTTAGATTCATCATAACGTTTATGAAATTCCACTTGTGCCACCACCTGGTGCTTCTCTGCCGAGGCAACCATTGCACGGGCTGCTTCTAAGCCAGGAGCCATTGGTTTAACAACCAAACAATGCAACCCTTTTTCAATTAATGGAATGGAAACCGAGGCATGCAGGTGGTCAGGGACAGATACCAAAACAGCATCCGGTTGGAATGCTTCTGCCGCTTGCAAATAAGCATTTGAGCATTCCCCTTCCTTAGGAAAGGCAGCGAATGAGCAATCGACTCCCATTTGCCGGGCGATACTGGCGCTTTTCTTACAGGCCTCCAATGCAGAGCCTGCTTGCGTGGTAACAATAGCTACTTCGGAGACCAGGCCATGCTTCACACCCTCCAATAACGCAGGAACCAGCGTCCCACTGGTTTCTGTTCCCCGCCCGGCAACATACATACCACCGCCTACAACTAAAATTTTAAGTCCTGCAGCCATTAATAATTATGTATTTAGAACGATAATGTTGGATTGGAGCTAAGGGATGGTAAGTTACTTTATTTTGCTCTTTTCTAGAACGAGCAATGAAGTCCGCTAACAGTAAGTCTTCTTCCGTTTTGATAATAATTCCTGACCACTTGCTCACCTGATAATAGCCAATATTTCCATGAAGAATCGCATAGCCTTGCCTTCCCATAGCTTCCTGGAAAGTATCCGTTCTCCACATCATCAAAGAATAAACAAAAGATTGTACTGGGGCCAAGTCTTGAGTTTGAGCAAACTGACCGTCAAAGGAAAAATTCACTGGCTGATTATCCATAACGCAATGGACTTGTTCGTTTTTGACCGTTATTAAACTATCAAAATCATTTTCATTAAAATAATTTACTGCTTCCTGTATTTCTTGAGCAGGTTGTAGAGGGGAGGTCGAATTTACCCAAACCACAATATCTCCTCCAAACTGATGAATGAAATCCAAGACAACATCATCAGATTTGGTACTTGAACTGCCTAGCTTTTCAGGTCTATGATAAAATTCACAACCATACTCTTGAGCAATTTTTTCAAAAATAACGCTATCTGAATTCAAAATAATTTGATCAAAGACGCCTGATGCTTTGGCCGCTTCAATCGCATATGCAATCATAGGTTTTCCGGCAATCAATGCCAGGTTTTTCATTTTTAAGCGAGTACTCCCTATACGGGCAGGAATCATTGCAATTAGTTTAGTAGAATTCATTAATTTAGTAACCAATCCTGATTTTGTAGCATATAATTATGACCAACTTTACATAGTAACTTTTCACCATGCCAACTGTAAAACCTATCCCACTCCTGAAGTATGGACCAGAATTTATCCTGCATTTCAGTCAAATCATTATTGGTTTCCCACGAACCATTTAACCTTGAAATCATCTCATCTATCAAATCCAGGATTTCCTGCTCAGACTGATCCTCAATTTGTATTTCCGTCTGCTTTGTATCCAGAGGTAATTGCAAGGTCTCTAGAAATCCAAAATCAATAATCTCTCGCAAAGTCAGATATTTTCCATTTCTCTTGTATCTTCGAAAAGACACTAGAGAATCTTTTACTGTTGACATATAATTAAATACATCACAATTAAAGAATATGAGCGGTCGGCGAAACACAGCCGGGACAGCTGTAAGTCCACCACCACCTGCATTTACAAAAAATTCACAATTAGCAGAAAGCCATATATCCATCAGATCTGAATGGTATTCCCACCCATAATCAATTACGCGTGGGTGACTATAAGCCATTGGCTTCTCAACATCTTTACCCATTCTCAGGACATAGTAACCTTCCTTAACTAATCTATCAATTATAAACCCATATTGATCAACATCATGACAAATTCCAAGGCTAACTGAATTTAATTTATATCCCGAATCCCTGAAATACAAACAGGCAAACTTATCTCCCATCTTCATCCCGTATCTCAATAGCTCTGTTTTTACTTGTTCGAGCTCATCTTTTTCAAATGATAGTTGAGGAGGCACTTCCAGGAATGAAGAACCAACATCAAGCTCTGGATAGTAAGAAGGCGACTTGACTAGATGTGATTTCCATCCTGGCAATAATAAATTTACATTATAAAAAGGCTGAACCAGGGGACTCACAACCATTTTCCTGCAAATCATTTTACCTAATTGCTGATTTCTCACACGACCGTCAAAGTAAAATAGATCTAACGTGTTTTTTGTGTCTAAACCCGCTTTTCTTCTCGATAAATAGACTTCAGGCACCATAACACATTGTCCAAATCCAAAAGCAAGTATTTTACCAAATCGAATATGGACAATTGGGCGGACTAATCTCACAAACAACACTGCGGGGAAACTGATTATATAGCACAACAGATAAAGAGGGAAATAGAATTTAACAGCATGCCTTACAATTGGAAACAGTTGCAAGACTGCCGATTCCAAATGTTCTATATTTTGTTTTTTGTCATTAACGCATCTAATTTGTTTCAGTTCTTTATATGCTAATTTAATTCTGACTTTACACCGGTAATAGTTGCGATTATATGGTGTGTTTGTAAGCGGCAATTCCATGGTCTTTTTTATAAAGAGGCTAACCTTAGTTTAATTCAACTTTCAGCTGGAAAGACAAATATTTAATATATTTATTATCAATTTAATTTCTGCTAAGCAACTGCTACCAATGCTGGCAGGTATCCTTACAATGAGCTTGGAAACTTTCATTACTTTAGTAACCAATCCTGGTTCTGCAGCATATAATTATGGCCAACTTTACTTAGTAATTTCTCACCATGCCACGATTGAAAGTCATCCCATTTCTTTAGTAAGGACCAGAATTTATCCTGCATTTCGATCAAGTCATTATCGGTATCCCACGAACCTCTTAACTTGGAAATCATCTCGTCTATTAAATCCAGGATTTCTTGCTCAGATTGATTCTCCATTTGTATATCTGAGTGTTTCATGTTGTCTGCAATACCCTGTTTGATTCTTCTTTGACCAATATCAATAATTTCACTCAATGTCAGATAATCCCCTCCTTTTCTAAATCTACGAAAGGCAACTAAAGAATTTACTGAGGTTGACCAGAAACTGAAAATATGGTAATCAAAACAGACTAATGGTGTTCGAAAAATAGTCGCAATAGCCGTTAAACCACCACCACCACCATTGATGAGAAATTCACAATTAGCAGTGAGCCATATATCCATTAAATCAGAATGGAACTTCCACCCATAATCAATCACGCATGGATGACTATAAGCCATTGGTTTATCAACATTTTTACCCATTCTCAGAACATAGTAACCATCCTTAACCAGTCTATCAATTATAAACCCACATTGATTAATATCATGACAGAATCCCTTACTGATTGAATTTAAATGATATCCTGCATCTCTCATATATAAACATACAAATTTGTCACCTATCTTCATTCCGTATTTCAATAATTCCGTCTTTACCTGTTCCAGTTCTTCTTTTTTAAAAGATAGCTGTGGAGGAACTTCAAGGAATGAAAACTCGACATCTCTTTCTGGATAGTAGGGTGGCAACTTTACTAAATGCTCCTTCCAGCCAGCCAGTAATAAATTTGCATTATAAAATGGCTGAACCAAGGGATTTACAAACATCTCCCTACGAATCATCTTACATAATTGCTGATTTTTTACATTACCGTCAATGTAAAAAATATCTAACGTGTTTTTTTTGTCTAAACAAGATTTCCTCCTGGACAAATAAAGTTCCGAAGAAAGTGCGAATTGCCCGAAACCAGAAGCATATAGTCTTCCAAATCGAATATGGACAATTGGGCGGACTAGCCTCACCATAAATATTGTAGGAAAACTAATTATCAAACAGAATAGATAAACAGGAAAATAGACTTCTCTTAGATGGGACACTATTGGGAACAACAGTATTATTATCATTTTTATGCATTTCAGGTTTTGCCATTTCTCATTATCAAAATGAATATTTTTCAGTTCCTGATATGCTAGTTTATTTCTGCTTTTCCACGTTCTATAGAGGAAGTTATATGGTGTATTTCTAAGTGGTAAACTCATAATTCAGTGGCTTTCATTATTAAAAAATATTTGATTGGCCCAATATAAATAAACTTACTTAAGTGTTGATTTCTATTGTTTATTTTTTTCATGTAAATCACGGCTATTTTTCCTGTTATAAACCACCCGCGCCGGAACTCCCATAGCGACAGAATATGATGCAATACTTTTCGTAACTACAGACCCTGCACCAATAATCGCACCATCTCCAATGGTGACGTTACCCAGAATAATAGAATGTGCACCTATCCACACATCATTCCCAATAGAAATAGGCTGGTCCTCTATCCCTTGCAACTTGATAGGAGTTGTAACCTCAGCAAAGTTATGTGATTCTGCTATGAATGAACATCTTGTCGCAATTGCCACATAATTCCCAATAGTTATTTCCCCTCGAATATATGTATACGGATGAATCGAAACTCGATTCCCAATAGACACTTTTCCTGGATGTACAATAGTAACACCATCAGTAATGTTAGAGTCCCCCATACTCTTGAGTGCATAACGATAACAGAAATTCCTTAGCTTCATTGTTGATGCAAACGATATATACTTGATAAGTAATATTATGATACAACAAGCTTCTCTACGTATTTTTCTTAGCAAGTTTTATTTCTCCGCTACCTGATCAACGTGACTTTTGGAATATCAGATATTTTGTGATTTATTCCAAAAAGATACGTAGAGCTTCAAAAACTTATAAGCACTACTGTTTCTCTTCTGAAAGAAGCAGTTTTGGCAAATCACTCCGTATGCTAGGAGTTATCCCGAAAGCTGCAAAAATGCTGTTGATGAACGGAAAGATTCGGTGCATCAATAAAATCCTTTTTCTCTAAAAAAACTGAAGGTCCCAAGTTATACTTAATTCTAATGTCCTGGATCACATCACGGACATACTCTAAATAAAACTTCGCCATTTTAGTGGATGTCCCATGGACAATCTTCTGTTCTTCTTTCTTCTGCCGTACAACTGCCTCCATCTCATTAAACATACGTTCCTGCAACTCACGGACATGAGGATCTTTTACATATATCATCGAATCTCGCTTCACATAATGGTTAGTATTTGGGATTTTCTCAACTCTAGTTGCATAATCTGCATACATTTCATAGTAGTTTGATCCTTTTAAAGGCATGACCCATGGATTAATACCCACATTAATATTTTCTTTTTGTATATAGTACATTACCCAAAAGATGGTTTCTTCTATATCATTTAAAGTCGACTCTGGGGTGACAATAATAATGTTCATATAGAGGGCAATGTTATTTTGCTGTAAATATTTTATATTTTGATGAATCACCTCTGCGGTACATTTCTTAGAAAGATCCTTTAATATCTTATCTGAGAACGTCTCAACTCCCATATTAAGATTTCTAAATTTTGCCTTCCCCATCCACTCGATACTTTGCTCATTCAAATCTGTCATTCTAGCAAGGCACATGAATGTCACATCGAATTTTTTTTCTACAATTTTTTTGCAAAAAGCAATGAGGTCCTTGGGAATTACACTAAAATCATCGTCAGTAAAATAGATTGTTTTGACTCTAGGGTGGGCGTTTATTATTCGTGCTATAATAGATATGATGTTGTCTGCAGTCACCCCTACAATTTGAACACCTTTCTTATCTGCAGCCCAGGTCAGTTGATTCGTAGAAGAACAATAATGGCATCCGAATGGGCAACGATTTTTGGAAAATATTCGAGCAGTATGGATCTCTAAATCACTTTGTTTATTTAGTTGGTCCCCATATTTTTTTACGTAATAGTCCCAATATTTTTCATAAGGAATATTTTCCCAGTCAATGGATTTAGTCGCATCCCAAAACTCTTCATCTGTTAAAGGAATGGCTTCATTTTTAACAACAATGCCTGGGATTTTCTCCAAGGAAACATCATTTGCCAGCATAAGCATCGGGACTTCCCCTTCCCCCAAAACCACAATACGAGTTGGGGATTTGTCCAGAAACGTTTGAAAATTAAACTGAGCTTCTTGACCGCCAGTCACGATGAGGGCATCAGGACAGAGTTTTTTAGCAATGTTCATGAGTTGGATATCGTTCATTAAGGTTTCATCCAGAGTAGAAAAACCAATGATATCCCAATCACGTTCTTTTAGTTTCTCTTCAAAAGTGAAGGATTTAATAACGTACTCAATGTTGAGATCAATGTATTCTGCATAATGCCCTCCTGAGTTCAAATATCCTGCGATTCTTACGATACCCAGGCAAGGGCACATTATCACTTCATCTTCCAGTTTCACATCGCCTGTTGGAGCAATGAGGAGAACATTTTTCTTTTTCATAATCTAACGCCTTATTACCTAACTTAAAACGAAATAAACTATTTTAACAAACAGGACAGATGAACTACGTACTACCTTATTCCTTCAAAAGCATTAATATGTTCAATGACATAATCTATACCTTCGTCACTCTGTCCTGGTCCCGAAGGAAGATATAATCCTTCAGTTCCAAATTTTTCAGCATTGGGAAAACTTTCATTACATTCAAATTGTGGCGCATGTCTCAAACCAGGTGGAAGGACTCTCAAATCAATATTTCTTTCTTTCGCGTACTCCAATAACTCCTGCCTTCTCTCTGTCAACGCTTCTGTATATACGGGCACTTCCCCATTTTCCACATCAGCAGGAATCAAGGACATGTGAGGCGTTTTAATAGATAGTTTATATCTCATATAAATATCTTTTACTCGTTTAGCATGCTCATCAAGTACTTTTAGTTGCTCTAACCCAACAGCCGCCAGAATATCCGAAAATTTAAAATTTGCTCCTGCCTGAATATAATGGGGAGTATTGATATCCTCCATTCCATTATTTTTGAGCAGTTTCAGTCTCCGATAAACGTGGGCATCGTCAGTTACAACCATTCCTCCCTGCCCTGTGGTAATCAATTTTGTTGCACCCAGGGAGAAACAGCCAGCATTTGATTGGGTTCCAAGAAAGCCATCTTTATTTTTAGAAAGTAGGGCTTGACAAGCATCTTCAATGATAATCAAACCGTGTTTTTCGGCAACCTTTGTGATTTCACCCATATCTGCACTCATGCCATTTATATGAACCGGTATGATCGCTTTGGTTTTCTCAGTAATTTTTGCCTCAATTTGATGGTGATCAATCAGAGGACGCTCACGCTGAACATCTACAAGAACGGGTTTCGCGCCAATCAGGAGTGGAGCATGTGCTGTAGAGATCCAGGTGCTCGCTGGAAGAATGATCTCATCCCCTACAGATATGGAATGAGCCAATAAAGACATTACCAACGCCATTGTTCCACATGGAGCCGTTACCGCATACTTCACTCCTAATATCTCCGCAAAAGCCTTTTCAAATTGCTCAGACACGAGCCCATTACTTATATGTCTATTGCGAACTGCATTTGCCGCAGCTTCAGCCTCATTATTTTTCAGCTCAGTTTTCCACCAGCTTACTTTCATATTTGGTTCCCAACAGGAAAACGGAATGGACTCTCAGGGAAAATAGAGTAGCACTGTATCTTGTTCTTAGACAAATTCTTTATTTTCTCCACAACATTTTTTTCATTTACCTGACTTACTGAAAGGAAGCAAACATTTATCTCATCGGTTGCCAGTATCTCGCTGGAAACAATCTCAAGATTGGTCCCAGGCAGGTTGTAATCCTGTTTGTTCTGATTATCGTCTACCACATACTCAAAATAATCAGATAACTCAAATAGATTGACAAATGTACACCCATGATGGCCCGCGCCAAATAGGCAAATTCTTTGATTTTGCACAACTTCTTTAAAAAAACATTGTGTGTCTTTTTTAGTGCGAGAAAAGCTATCAACAAACGCCTGAAAGATATCCTTTTCACAGAAGAAGTCTCCCTCACTAATTCCTTTTTTTTTAACCAGAATGGACAAAGAATTCTCCACCGGATACATGAATTCAAAACACCACTGAACTTCAAATCCGGCACTTTCCAGCAGATTGCAAAGACTTGTTTTTGTGAAGTACAAGGTGTGTTCTTCAAAAACAATGCTGTAATCTTTCTCGAAAAAACCCCGTTGGCAATCAGGAACTTCAAAATAGATATAGCCGTTATCCGACAACATATTTGAAATTCCAGAAAGAAATGCAATCGGATCGTGAACATGATGTAAAATTCTATTTGCTAATATGAGATTATACTGTCCGTACTCTTCTGCAAATACTTCACCTTTTTGAGTAATCAGGTGTTGTACTGTTTCTATCTTAAATACCTCTTTTGATGCGTGTGGTCGATAATTAATATAACTAATGTCTTTGATTCCGTATTGTGCTTCCAAAATCTCAGCGTGTTTCCTATCTCTGTAACTAACACCCAATGCGTTGATTTTATCACTTTCACCAATAGCATTACTAATCATGGCACTCACGTTGTTTAGATGCTGTACGGGTTCTGTTTCTGTCAACCAATCAAACCTTGGACGCATTTCATAATACGGAATTGGGGTTTGAATACGTACAAGCCCAAGGTGATTTTGTACTAATGTAAGGGGATGGAAATATCCTCTCTCTCCTTGAGGACATTTTTTCTCGACAAACCTATTAGAAAGTGCTAATTTTCCAAAATCTATCTGCATCATAATGGCTCACTTCAACTGTTCTACAACTCCTAATGCCTGTTCAATACAATCATCTATATCCACACCATAATCATAACTTCCTGCACGACCAATTGAAAAAACTCCATCGGGCATATCATCAAAATATTTCTTTGCCTTAGCAATTTCGGCCTTTAAAGGTACAGGGTAATGCTTTCCGTTTCTTGATGGATACTCAATTGACAACAAAGTAGTTGGGTGGTCCAGATTTTGTCTTGTTAGTTTTTTATACTCCACGATTCTAGTGTACTTTTCTTTCCCCGCATAATACAAAAAATAAACATTTTCCGGCAAAGCTTCCTTGACAGGCAATACAAATAACTCCAGGTCTCTTCCGATAAACGGAAGTTTCCCGTGAACACCCTCCATGATTATATCAGGAGAAATGGTGTTGATGATGACATCATATTTTTTCTTTTCCGAATTTATAACAACGGTCCTGTTCGTGATATCATATTTTTCTACTGTTGTACCGAAAAGGACACTTACGTTTTCTGTCGCAAGATCAAAGTATTGATTATAACCATCTGCAGCTGTTGGATAGGCGGAAATCGCATCATCCCAACTTTCTCGTGGACCTTCTTTCAGTGTAACTCCTTTTGGAGACCATCCAAAATTATCGATCACTTTATTGTCATCAACCAACCACATTTTCTTATTGTAGTTCTCAACAAACTTACTGTAGAGGGTTTTTCCAACAGAAGCCTCCCAAAACTCTTCCAAATTCCGGGCATTCAATAGTTCACCTCCAGAAACAATTTCGCCCGATGGAGAAAAACTTACGTTCTTGCTTGCCAACTCAGCATTATCTAGCTCTTGATAAATGATGTCTCTGTCAGGCATTTTCGCAATATCGTCCCTATGCATTGGAAAATTGTAAAAAGCCGCATCTTGTTCAATATATGTCAAAAATTGATGTTCCGAGCAGTCACGTAGAGAACAATATTTTTTCAAATAATGATAGGTCTCCTCATTTTGAGTTAGAAAATGCCTTGGTCCAAAAGTGAATGGATGGCCACCCTTCCAAAAAGTACGGACACCCGCTCCAAGAAATGAATTTTTCTCTACTAAGTCGATATCCCAACTATCCGACACAGCAAGCATATGGGCAGCCGAGCATCCCGCAAACCCACCTCCGATGATTAAAGCTTTTTTCATGTTTTTACCTCGTTATATAGACCAAACAATGGGAGAATTTTTTTATCTTTATCTGTCTTATCATCCAGACAATTTTATTTTGAACTTCTTTCTTTCTTTATTCTTAATTTTTTGACGGAAGCGTTCCAAATCAAATGTGCCAACCAATTCACAAAATTTTTCATCTGGTGTTCTTGGATCAACACCATTTTTTGTCTCAAATAGTTTATGAATTTCATCAATGGAGAAATCATTGTAGTGCCTACAACATACTTCGGTCAACTCGGATTCCACCTCAAGTTCATGGAAAATGTAAAACGGCACTTTACCTGCAAGATACATTAAAAAATTAATCCAAAATCTGTATTGACGCAAATTAAACTTATTCGATAAAACCAGTTTAATCTTTTTTGGAAAATCTTTTTTGGAAAATACAGTCAATTTATTTGTGTTACAGAGATACCATCCGTATTCATATAACGTTCTTTTCGTATTCTCATATTTTGAAACCAAAGGTTCCCCAGAAGATCCAAAAATTAACATTCCGTTTTCGTCCAATGCATTATTAGTTTTCTCTAAAATATATCTAAGAGCAGTGTCTTTCACTTCATTTAAAACACTATTGGCAACAATAAGATCAATCTTTGGCATTTCAAACTCAGTATTTGCCCATAACCACCAAGGTATGTGAGTGATATTATGATTCTCTTCATATCGTTCCTCTTTTCTTGCCCATTCGTTGACGCCAAACTCTTGCCAAAAATTATTTTGATATATATAAAATGCCTGGCTATTATCCAGGCAATAAACCTTATGACCTGCAGTACTGAGTAATGCAGTGAGAAAACCAGAACCAGGACCTAATTCAAATATATTTATTTTCTTTTCACCGAAAAAATTATTGATTACTCTAAAAAGTGTTAGTTGCCTGGAAAGTCCTGACTTAAAGTATAATTCATTGGATATTGTTTTCCCGAACTGTTTAAATTTAGATATCACTTTTTTTGTGATGTCATATTCAAACTTACTTAAGCCATATTCTAAGTTATACAGATTCATTGTATAGGTATTCTCCTGCATTACATCCATGTATCGCCGAAGTTCATTCTCATGATAGATCCGATCAGGATAATTGGTAATCTGAAATCCAGCAGGTGCAAACGCTTCAATTAGAAAATTTGATAAGTCAGCCAATGACTCCTTTTCAAGAGTGTTATACTCTTGAATTGTTATTTTTCTCATATCCATCCTCTATAAAATTTTTCACTTATAGCATATTTCACTCTACTCTGAAATATGTCCACTAACATGACTTTTCTGTAGCAAGCAAAACTGATGCACAATCGGCAACTGCTCTTGAAACATCCACCCATACTTCTTTTCAGACTCCTGATCCAGCATCAAAATGTTAAAATTCTTGATTCAATATTTCTTCCTTAATCTTTATAAACTATGAAAGAGCGCCCAAACCAAGACACAGATAGAAAATCAACAAATTTATATTTACTACGTTGCTGGAATTCATGAAAAGCTTTGGGCAGTCCTTTGTTAGGATTACCTTTATGACTAGCAAACCAATCATCAATGTATATTACCGTACCATCCTGTAAGAATTCTTCAATAAAATGAAAAACCGGAACTGCAGACTCATAGAGATCACAATCCACACAAATGATACTAGCCTTTGTGTTGACTGCTGATAGTTGCTTTTTTAAATCGAGGGTCAATGATTCATTATAGAAACCTGGGAAAGTCTCCACCTGGTCCGTGTACAGTCCATGCTCCTTAATGATTTTCCAAAAATCATCTTCACTTGTGGTTAATCCCCCTGCCTGCCATTCTCCTATCCCATGTGTCCCATCATTCGGTGGAAGCCCTTTGAAACTGTCAAAGGCTAAAAACCTCATATTTTGTATTCCTTGATGCTTAGCTTCTGTCAGAGCCATTCGGAATGTTCTTACACGATGAGAACCAAATTCCAGATAGTCACCTTTCAACTGGGTTGACACAATAAAGTCAAAGGCTTTGATGTAAAAACGATATTTCTCCATTATACGATTGTTTTGATTCCACTGGAGATTGTCCTGTTTTGTCCATTCTTTCAGGTCTTCCGCAGTGTCCAAATGTACCCAAGGGTTTTCTGTTTTAGTTTTGATCATGATTTTCCTCGTTAATATATTATATAGCTAAAGATATTTCTTTGATCCTTAGGCAACTCAAAACCAATTTTTCAACTTTCTGAACGAAGCATTTAATCAAGTGATTCTTCTACTTTTTTAAATAACCAATTTATGGTACATTAACGCTTCACCTACTTGAAAACTGGCATTTGCCTTTTTCTAAGAATATACGATCACATTACATCAACTGAAATCTATATGACTGATTTGTATTTAATTGGTGTTATGAATAACCTTCAATCATTTATAGCAATTTTCACAATATTTTGGAATATTTCCATCAATATGATTTTTCCGGAAAGATTGATAGGCCTCGCTGTTCCATGTTTTTGCTATATCATATCCATCTCCTAAAGTCGCTATATCCGGATTACCAATCATACAACACGGACCAACTTTCATATCCGAGCTGATCAAAGTTCGCTGAAAAGGCCAGGCACATAAGCTATCCAAATATTCCGGGGAGTATTTGCCGGAAATCTTCCAGATACTTATATCAATGTCGTTAACTTTCGCCATCTCAAGAAGTTGTTCCTCCTCTTTCTCCGTGAATGACATTGCCTGCATACCTGTTTTTCGCTCTTTCCATATACTCTGCCCCCAATCACCAAGGGAAACGGATAGAGTCAAACGCCTGAACTCCATCTTCTTTGCCAGTTCCACAAAATCAAAAATTTGATGACGATTTTGTTGCTGCAAGACCACCCACATCCTGGTGTATGGACGATCCTTTTTATTCGCATATTTATTTAAGCTGGTAAAGTTGTCTACTACACGTTCAAAGTTTGAGTTTCTTCGAATAGCTTCGAAAACCGCCTTATTCGCACCATCAACGGACGCCTGTATCTCTCCGACTCCTGAATCGATCAACCTTTCAACATGATTGCGAACATGGAGAAGAGATCCGTTGATCACAGTTCTGACCCAAATATTCCTCTCACTGGCATATTCGATCATATCAATAAAATCTTTATGCATGAGTGGTTCACCCATCCCCTGAAGCTTTACCTCAAGCAGTTGTGGGTTCTTATCGATCAAATCCTTAAACTCCTCAAGCGTCATATCTCTTGCCCTTCGGCCTCGTTCCCAATCTGAAACCTGGCACATAATACAGCGAAAATTACAAACGCTATTTGGTTCTACATCTATAATATATGGCAAAAACAAAACTTTCTCTGAATACTCTTCGTTCTCTGCCACTATATAATTTTTTAATCGAAGTGGGTTTTCTACAAACGCCCGATACTGCATTGAACGAAAAGTAAATTGATGAGGTTCAGGAAAGGTTAGCACTTCACTTTTTCTTAGCTTCCGCTTGTTTAATATATCTTCCTGTAGTTTTTCAGGATTGGACAAAAACTGCTTCGCAATCTGCAACTGCTCTTGAAACATCTCCCCATACTTCTTTTTAAACTCCTGGTCTGACATCAACATGGCAAGCTTTCTGATTCAATATCCAATAATCTGTGGCAAGAGTTCAACTCACTTCCCTCACAGAACGTCTCAGAACTTTCATATTTACCTGATGAAAGAACTTTCCGAGATTGTAATCACGTTGAGCTTTCTCGATTGCCCCTTCAGATGCACTGGCAGCTTTTCCCGATTCCTGTATCTTTTTTCCTACTCCAAGCCACTGATTTACTGCATATTTGATTTCACTCTTTGCAGAATCTTCGTAAGAGAACAAATATTTTTTACGATCATTCCCCAGGTAGATTTCTTCGGGAGTGACAGAAAAGTTCGTTTCTATTGCTTTCATGAAATCAAAGTTAAACGCATCTTCAAGCTCCGTTTCATAATTTTCAAATGAAAACTTTCGCAATTTACTAAATTGAGTCGCCTGCCTTACATACTCAGCATTTTTCTCGTTCATTAGATTATTTATCTCTAAATAAGACAAGGTTGCATCTTCTAAAATTTGGTGCAGTTCATTGTTACACTCCAGATACGCTTTCGCCCTATGGATGGTTAGCTCGTTTCCACCCAATACTCCGGCAGCATATTTATCAACCGTTTCAGGCTTAGTGGTAAATTCCATAAACTCCTCCATCGTATCAAAAAGTGGCTCTTTAACTTTTCTAACAAAAAGTTCAACCAGCCCTTCAAGCTTCTCATATTTCCTTAAAAACTTTTGACAGAGATGCAGAAGCAGATCAAATTTTTTCAAACCCAAATGCTTAATAACTTGAAACACCTCATTAAAGTATCCTCGATCCAAATATACTTTCACAAACAAGTGAACCACTCGGCACTCTACCCAATCATCAAAAGACATGGATTTATTTCCAACAACGACTTCATCACTCTCTGCAATTGCCTCCTCTTCTTCCCCTATAATATATTTACCAATTCGACCGATAAACACCCGATAGCGCGAATTGAATCCCCAACGTTCACGTTGCTCCGGATCTGCCATTGGAGCACCCATCGCCAGGTTCAACTGGTGAACGTCCAGGCTGTCAACAGCCATATTGTCAATCGCATCAGAGAGAGATTTAAAATGTTTCTTTTTGCTATCCAGGGGCAAACCAAGGATAAATTCTGTAAAAAATCCGGCATTGTCGTTCTCAAAACTCATTTGCCCTGTCATCTCCGATATCTTTTCAACAGGCAAGTTTTTTCGCTCTATTGCCGCCAGAATATCCGGATCAGTACTTTGGTAAGAAGCTTGCATTTTCCAAACCGTCTTGTCTTTTCCATTGACAGTTCTTATCGCCTCCCAAACTCTCTCCGGATGGCTTTTCCCTAAGGCGCCATCCAGAGTTTTGGGCCAGTCGTATTTATCTATAATCCCACGAATAATCTTTGCCGTTTCCAAATCTTCTTTATACATTCCAAAATTCAGATCAGCAATTAACATGTCGGTTGGGTGAATAATATGTGAAGCAACGTATTCAAATTCTTCCTGAATATAGTCGACAGTCTTCCGGTAGACTTTATCACGTATAACAGGAGCGTCATTACAATAAGTGCATTTGTACGGACACCCCCTTGTGGTTTCAACTACAGGCCGCAAGCCTTGTTCAAAAAATTTATCGAGTAATCCCATTAAATATGGTGACGGAATAGACATTAGATCCTGAATTCTTTGATTTTCACCCTCTATCAATTCTCCTTCCGCTATATATAAGCAATTAAATAAACCCAATCTCTCGCTTTTAAGTTTTTCGATATCGAAATCAAACTTCATTAATTGTTCATATAGATTAGCAAATGCATGTTCACCATCCCACTTAATATAGAAATCAACAGAAGAATATTTTGTTAAAAAACGCATACGCTCTTGCTGCACTGAAGGGATGTTAGGCCCACCCATAATAGTGACAGTTTGTGGAGACACTCTTTTTATGTAAGCTGCAAATCCCATGGTTAGATTCAAATTCCAACAATAGTTTGCAAATGCAACCACCCTGGGCATTTTACTTTTTAATGCATCATTCAGCTCCTGCGGAAACTTAAACAATTTGCAATCGACTTCATCACCAAATTGTTGTTTAGCATAACCAGCGATAAATCCACTTCCTAAAGGGAATGTGTCAATGTTTCTTATCGTTCCGTTATGTGCTAGGTCTGCAAAATATAGAGTTTCAGTCATACCGCCTCATGAGTGCAAAGAGTTTCAAACCCCACTAACAAGTGAAAGTATTTGTTTTTGTTTCAAATAATTAAGGACTTCATAAGTAATTATTTTCACTGTCGATCTAGCATTGAAGCGACTCTACAAAAAACGTTACGATATGGATCGCAAAAGAGCTTGTAACTTTTCATAACTGACGGGAATGTTTCCGACCGTTTGTACGGCTATAGACGCCATACAAGTTCCAATAGCAGAGGCTTCCATAAGGCTTGCTCCTGCACAAACACTCACTGACATTGCAGCAAGTAATGAATCACCAGCTCCGGTAACATCTAATGGATTCGCCGCTAATGCCGGAAAATATTGTCTCCGCAAAAAATCATTTCCGTTTTCATCTGCATATGAAATGAATCCATCACTCCCCATCTTAATCAACAGATTGCCAGAGTTAGTTTTGGTCCTCAATGTCTGAGCAACCCACTCCAAGCTGTTTTCATTATTACCCAAGGCAATTCTGGCCTCACGCTCTGTTGGGCAAATCAAATCAAATCCTTTAAAGCGCAGAATATTTCCAATTTGACTACTGCATTGTAAGTCTCCGAAGAGTTTTACACTATGTTTTTTTGCCAGTTCCACCAATCTTTCCAATAATCGGCTTGTCATCACACCGTAAACAAAATCGCTGACCAGAACACCATCGACTTGCGGAACGAGTTCTTCAAGTCGTTCAATCAATTGAGTCTCCAATTTCCGAGCAGGCGAATGATCCTGTAAACGACTCACCCTGAATAGTTTCTGATTGTCTACCATGTAACGAATTTTAAAGGTTGTGGGACGGCTTGAGTCCTCTATCAAGTAAGCACTAATTTGTTGCTTGTCCATTTCGTTACGGACAAAATCAGCTGGCTGATCTTGACCAACAACAGAAAGGTAGCTACACTCGGCTCCCAACGCCCGGACATGTGCAGCCACAATACCGGCCCCCCCGACATATTCTTGTGTTTCTAATTCGCGTACTACAACTACTGGTGCTTCTGCACTCATTCCAAGAGGTTCACATGCGGCATACTGATCCACAATTGTATCACCAACCACTAAAAGCCTACAATTTGGAAATTTTCGCAAATGGTGGGACAAGTCGGCAATATTTACCTGTTGTTTTTCGCAAGACTGGAAAAACTGATTTAAACGATTCCGTTCTAGTTCCTGTTGGCTACTATGAAACAGTTCCGTCGAGGCATAGTGAATCTCCCCTGAATGATAAACGACTTTTGTGCCGGACGATTCAGCGAGACGGATAGTTTCCTCCATTTCTCCGTCCAGTTCTTGCTCATACTCTTTCCCCATCACAAAGACTGCCGGTTTGATTGCGCCTAAAGCCTCCTGCAACGTAAGAGAGTCAAGAATTAACGCATAATCTACAAGCTGGAGGGCTGATACCCCTTGAGCCCTCACAAATTGCGGATACATCCTTTTCTGTTCTGATTCAGAGAAATAGCTATCACCATAAACTGCAACAACCAACTTATCCCCAAGGCTCTTAGCATGTTCAATAAATCGCATGTGGCCAGGGTGAATGAGATTGTAGTGCCCATGGCATAAAACAAAGCTGTCTCCAGCCTTTAGATTTTCCGGAAGAATCTTATTTCTGAGTTCAGAAAGTGTAACTATTTTATTTATTTGCATCTAGATATTAACCGAACTAAGCATTTGATGAATAGGATGAACTTCAAATTGTTTTTGCCAGGAAAAAGAATGGAAAGGTAACTCGGAAACAGGGTCATCCTGCGCAGCCTTCAGGCTTTCCTGAGTCCCTATATCGCGATGAATATTCGTGTTTTCCCAAGTACCAATCTGCCCCTTAAAGTAGGGTAAAACCTGTGTGCTAAAATCAGTAACCGAACCTGGTTGTTGCTTCAACCATTCCAGGATCTCTGGCTCAAATATATACACCGCCGCATTTGCCAGGTTCCCAGGTGGATTTTCTACTTTTTCATGAAATCCCTGAACAATTCCCTGGTCATCGATTTCTACAATTCCACAGGTTTCAGGAGTCTCCGTACGGAATGTCATCATGGTAATCAGAGTTGATTCCAATCGGTTCAGGTGGCTGTTGAAAAAGGCTCTGAAATCACACTGACACCAGTTATCCGCATGGACTAACATGACCGTTTCGCCTTGTAGCTCCTCTGACAATTGACGCAAGGTACCAGCCGTTCCAAGCAGTTCTTGTTCTTCAATACATGACACCCAATCTGCAAATTGAGGCTGATCCAGAAAGTCCATTACTACTTCAGGCATATAGTGCAAATTTACCCAGACCTGCTCAACCTCTAATGCCCGCAAGGCTTCTATCCAATATTCCAACAAAGGACGGCCCTGAATTGGCATCAGACACTTAGGCCAGAAGTTTGTTAAAGGCCTCAAACGCGTTCCCAATCCTGCTGCAAGTAATAATGCTTTCATAAAAGTGTTTCCGATACAAGATTATGAATCCTATTCGTCCAAATTATCTCGATTGCCCACAGCCAGTTCTTATTCAGGCACAAACTCAATAACGCATCTTCCACTCAGGCTGCCATTTTTTATTTGCTCTATGGCCTGATTGATCTCTGAGAGATTATATGTTTCGGTAATCAAATTAGACAAATTAAGTTTCCCCAATTTACAGAGAAGCATATAACGTGGAATATCTTCACTTGGATCCCCATTCCCCCCATGGGAACCGGTGATTATCTTACCAAAATGCAAAGGCAATGTATACAATTGAGCTTCTTTCCCTTTTGCCGGGACCCCCACTAAAATTGTTCGGCCTTTATTTTGTGTAAGTTTCCAACCTTCGGCAATCATTTCAGGGTTCCCGGTGTTATCGACAAAAACATCAACACCTTTGTCTTCCAGAATATTTCGTACCTGATCCTGCCAATCTTTCCGGCTTCGGCTGTTTATGGTATGGGTAGCACCCAACTGTTTCGCTAATTCGAGTCGATTATCGAAAAGATCTATAGCGATGATTGGGTAAGCATTATGCAATGCTGCCCCTTGAATCACATTAAGTCCGACACCACCCGCCCCCATTACCACTATAGATTCCCCCAGTTTGAGATTTGCGTTGTTGGTGACAACCCCAATCCCAGTTGTAACAGCACACCCAAACAAAGGAGCCAGTCTCATCGGAAATTCTTTAGAAAAAGCGGTTAGACGATTCTCAGAAATAATTGCATATTCATTAAAAGTTGTTATAAAACCTGCGTTCAATGGTTTACCTTGCCATTGATATCTGGGAGGCCTGGCCTCAATGCCCTGCCCTTTCTTCCAGTGTAAAACAACATGATCTTCCGGTTGAACAGAAGCGACACCCTCACCCACCTCCAGAACCACCCCTGAAGCTTCATGACCCAGCAGATGAGGCAGGTACGCGTCGGGTCCTTTAACGCCACTGATCTCCCCTAATTGAGACCCACAGATACCACTATAATGGACTTTAACCAGAACTTGTCCATATTCAAGCCGATCTGGAAGTTGAACTTCATCAATGACTAAAGGCTTGTTTTGTTCAACCAGAATAGCCGCTTGCATTGTTTTTATTTGCATATCGTCACTCACTCAAAATAAATAAACGAATGATCCCCTGTATAGCCCGTCTTTTCAAACCACCATTGCCATTCCTCAGGCGTGCAGAAAGCTTCACAGGTAACCTGCCAATACAACAGGTTCGCTTTCTCCTCTTCCGTTCTATAAGATTCAACACAAATATACTTGTACTGTTTGCTCACCCTTTGCATTTCACGTAAGGCATGATCAAGGTCGTAATTATGTAAATTGTGAAACGTGTTTAAGGAATAGACCAGATCAAAATAATCGTCTGGCCAGGGAAGTTTGGTGGCATTACCAACCTGCAAATGGTCTTGGATCTCTTCTTTCGAATTTTCAATCGCATATTCAGAGATATCAATACCATAGATTTCAGCATCGGGTAGAACCTTGGTAAAATCATAAAGCAAATACCCTTTACCGCAACCTATATCTAAAATTTTTGGACTATGTGGTAAATCATAATGCTCGATCATGGCTTTTGCTACCTTTTCCCAGCGACCTTCCATGTATCGGTATCCGCCGTAATTTATACGTCGATCTCCATCCCAGTAATCGTATCCCCAATCTTTTGCCAGCTTTGCGGCTTTTGCTTTTGGGTACTCGGGTTCATTAACCCGTGCCAGATAGTCCCTCTTTGTACTTTTATGTACAACGGACATAAAATCTATATAAGCCATGCTTCTCCTTGAAGATGTTGATTGAAATAATTCTGGGCCTTTTTGAGCTGAAGGCCAAGTATGTTGATCCCATTTGTACCAGCGTGCAACCGGCGTGTAAAACCAACGGAGCGAAATTCATTTAACATGATGCAACACCATTTAATACGATATACAGGCAATAAAACCTTTGCTCTCTGACTTATTGATGATATTTCCAGCTTCTCGGACAGCATATTCAAAAATTGCAGCCATAGTATTTTGTTTACAGGCACTTCAGGCTGACAACCGAAATCACAAATCAGTTTTGCAGGATCATCCCAGCCTGCATACTCAAAATCGATAAACGAAAGATCGCCCTGCTCGCTTTCCAGGGTATTATGAAAACCGAAATCTGAAGGAGATAGTATCCTCTCCTCTTGAGATAGGCTTTCTTCGAACTTATTCTTTTGAATCACCTTTTTAATATGTTCTTTCACTTGAGCCCATTTTCGAAGTAAAAACTTTTCTACAAACTCCTGTGCCTGTTTGACAAGTTCCATATCTCCTTCTAGAGAAGTCAAATTCTTCAATCGATGCTCTACAGAATTGAGATGTTCATTTACGGAGAAACAGGCTTCCGAAGCACTGGGAATTGTGCTGCCTCCAGCAGACTCTCGAAACTGATTGATTTTAAGAATGAACTGAACCGCCTGACTGATATGCCTCGGTTCTACTTCTTCTGGATGTGATCCTTCTAAAAATGAAAATAACCCAAAATGATGAACCCTGTCGCACATAATAGGTTCGGGAATCTGTCGGATCTTTTTTTCCCATAAGAACTGCAAGAACATGAATTCAGCCCCCAAACGATCTCGCTTATCCTCCGGGTGCTGATGGTATTCTTTCAGGAGCCAATCCCCAGAAGAGTGGTGCACCCGGAAAACCTGACTATTTCGTCCAGATTGAACCGGAATCAGCTTATAATTGTCTCCAACCTTACTGGATTTCAGAAACAGCACCAATTCAATTTGCTTCTCTTTTGTCATGAAAAGAGCAATTCAGGTAACAGTGACCACTCATCCAACCGTCTCCATTCTTTAGGAATGGCACCTACTTTATGGGGAGCAAACAGAATCTTCTGGACAGTATCTGGTAACATTTCAAGAATCTCTGGTAAATCATCGATGTAATGTGTGCAGCCCAACTGAACAATCCGTTTCACTTTCTCCTCTTTGGTCAGTTCAAAAAAAACCTGATTTTTCTGCCAACCTAACCCCTCCAAGTCAAAAAAGAAGTGACTCTGCAACCACCCCATTGCAGCTTGATGCAAGTCATATTGCTGCCCCATATAAGGTGTTCTGGTCTTATGGCTAATCAGAAACATCATCTCACCCTGAATAGCAATCTTCTTGAGTGCTTCCTGCATACCTTCAAAAGCTATGGCTTCCTGAATCCGACCTCCATAGACTTCTCCCTGCAATAATGTCCAATCATCCTCTTTATCCACCTGGCGCAAGTAATCCCTTACTGTATTTTTGGTTTTCGAGAGATCCGAATGGATCAGACCTTTATCGAGGGCGACTTGGTAAAACAGTTCGTCATAACTGATTAAAGTATTATCAAAATCTAGACCTAGGATCATTTTTCACTGATTACCTGAAGAATTTTTGCAGTAATATTCTCAGCGGTTAAGCCTATCTCTTGACGAGCTTCATTTTGGTTTCCACAAGCCGTCAAAAACCTATCCGGTCCACCAAAGCAATACAACTTGTTTAGCTCCACTCTATTTTGGTTTCCCCACTCAAGAATTGCACTACCAGCACCGCCGGCAATCCCATGTTCCTCTAAAACAACGATAACAGGAAAATGTGTAAACAAGTCCTGTAATAACTCGGTATCCAACGGTTTGACGGTATGCAAACTAACAACTTTGGCAGATATTTCCTGCCCTTCCAGCCTTTCTGCACATTCAATAGCAACAGGCAGCATAGTTCCTATACTCAAAAACGCAACACCGGTTCCCTCTCGTATGGTGATACCCTTGCCAATCTGAAAATCAGGTTCACGGGTATGAACAAGAGGCTCTCCTTTTTTTCCAAGGCGAATATAGGTGGGAAGAGATAATCGAAATGCGTCTTTTAAAGCCAATTTTGCCTCCACACCATCCGCAGGGCAGACCACATTCATATTTGGAAGCAAACGTAAAAAACCAATGTCTTCCATTGATTGATGGGTTGCACCAAGTGAAGCATAAGACAGCCCCGAACCGGTTCCCACGATAATAACAGGCAAATTTGGATAACAGATATCCACCCGGATCTGCTCCAGGCAACGTGTCGTATTGAATGGTGTAATTGTATAGGTAACAGGCCGCATGCCTGTTGCTGCCAGGCCTGAAGCAATACCTGTCATACTTGCCTCTGCTACACCACAATTATAAAAACGTTCCGGATGTCTTTCCTTATACGCATCGAATAACCGATTCCCGATATCACCAGCTAACAAAACCAGTTCAGGGTAGGAGTCAGCAAGCTCACCGACAGCCTTTGCGAATGAATTTCTCATTTATACTCCCAACTCATTCTTAGCCTGTTGCACCTCTTCTTCCGTGGGGGTTCTATAATGCCAATTGTTATCATCCTCCATGAACGAAATTCCTTTTCCCTTTACCGTATGCGCCACAATCATCGTCGGTAAATTTTGCTGTCCTGAGTCTATCTTCAGCGTTTTTTCCATTAGTTCATGATCATGTCCATCGATTTCATGGACGTTCCAACCAAAACTTTTCCATTTGTCCACCAACGGCTCCAGAGCAAGTACCTCCTGACTGCGTCCTGTTGCCTGCCATTTGTTAAAGTCGACGATACCACATAAATTTCCCAATTGCTTTTTTGCAGCGAACATTGCTGCTTCCCAAACAGAGCCTTCGTTGCACTCACCGTCACTCATCAACACAAAAACTCGAAATCCTTTTTTCATAATTTTAGCAGAGAGTGCCATTCCTGTTCCAATAGGCAGTCCGTGCCCTAATGAGCCAGTTGCCGCTTCCACCCCTGGTATTTGAGGTGAAGGATGCTCTTCAAGCAATGATCCTTTTTTGCCGTAAGTTTGCAACATCGATTTGTCAATAATCCCTTTGTATGCCAATATGGCATAGAGCGCAGCCGCTGCATGTCCCTTGCTCAAGATGAAACGATCACGACCGGGTGAATCTGGTTGTTTCGCATCCAATCTGAGAATTCTTTCATACAAGACGGTCACTATATCAATGCAGGAAAGAGAAGACGCCAAATGCGCTGCCTTAGCCTTGTATGTCATCTTCACAACTTCATAACGAAGCTGTGAAGCTAATACATGAAGAGAATTTCTACCCATTTTACAAGTTCAAATGTTTCATCCATTTAACATTATAGCACTGCGCCTCGTCCTTTAGCTCTCCAGAGTGATATTTCTCGATAACCTCATCAATTGCATCTTTAATGAAATATTTTTGTTCAAATCCTGTGGCTTTCAGCTTATCTGAATTCTGACGATACGAACGTGGATCATTTGACTCGGAGATAACAATTTCCGAAGGGACCTTCTCTTGAACTTGTTTCGCGATATCCAAAATCGAGATATTCTCAAAGCCAGCATTATAACAGCCAGAGGATAATTCAGGTTTTTTCAGAAAATGTAGATAGACTCTGATCAAATCCTGTATGTGAATATTAGGGCGTGTCTGCTGACCGCCAAACACCGTGATTTTTCCATTTTTTAAAGCCAGCATGGTTAGCAGGTTGACGCTCACATCCAGTCGCATCCTCGGAGAGTAGCCACAAACAGTTGCCGGACGAATATTAATCACCTGCATCTGATCCTGATAGCTCAGTAATACTCTTTCTGCCACCATCTTAGTTTTGTTATAGACGGATATAGGGACCAGTGTGAGATCTTCCGTAACATGCTCTTCCTCCTTTATTCCATAGACACTTCCGGAGCTGGCATTAATAAACTGTTGGACTCCTGCCCTGATAGCCATTTCTGCCAGTTGCTGTGCCGCCAGAACATTCACTTCCCATGAAAGAGTTGGGTTCAATTCGACACAGGGATCGTTAGCAATATTAGCCATGTGCAAAATGCACTTAACCCCCTCCAGATGGATGTGGTCCATATCCCGAACATCCTGTTTCAATATGGACAGCTTGGGATGATCTGGCAAATAATTACCAAACCATTGTGTGTCAACAACAATGATCTCATGACCATCATTCAATAAGGTTTGTGTCAATACAGTTCCTACATAGCCGCATCCAC
>Ga0257122_1000473_pt1 | contig 35629 bp, 38 predicted proteins | sample SI106_120metaG_FD_190146 | JGI IMG/M metagenome (GOLD analysis project Ga0257122, IMG submission 190146) | Marine microbial communities from Saanich Inlet, British Columbia, Canada - SI106_120 | ecosystem: Environmental > Aquatic > Marine > Inlet | place: Canada: British Columbia | collected... | reverse complement strand
CACCTGCACCGCTCCACCTCTTCACCCCTATCATGGCCTGCTACTTGGTGGCCGTAGCTCAGTTCGGTTAGAGCACCTGGTTGTGGTCCAGGGGGTCGGGGGTTCAAATCCCCTCGGTCACCCCATGGCGTTGACACAGGATGCTGGCAGCGTCCTGGTTGAGGCCCCCATTAGCGCCGACACTCAACCGGACCTGATAGCCCAGAAGTCGACAAGTTCGTTCAGCGGTTCGGTTGGAAGAAAGCCCGGCGGTGGTGGATCGTCTGGGTCGCCGGTCTGCATGAACTCGTTATATGAGTCGTAGAACTCCTCCTTCGTCATGCCGACGTGCTTCTCAAAGGAGCCGTCGAAACCCAGTTCCCACATGTCCTCCAAGAGGTCGACCCAGAGGGTCTGATACGAGGTGAGATACGCCAGGTAGACGTTCATCAGGAACCAGTGTCGGTGGCTGCACTTCTCCCTGTCTCTGTACTCCTCGTCGGGTCCGACACCCGTGCAACGGCTCTCCGGGTCAAGCCCCATGATCTGCCTTCGGGAGTTCGTGTAGTCCTCCTCCCATCTCAGGTTGAGGATTGAACCGATCCGATCATTGATCTCCCCGGCCAGGGTCAACCCATTCTCCTTTGTGTGTGACAACTCGTTGAAGTACTCCTTCATGAACACATCCGGGAACACGATCGCAGCGCCCTCGACCCACCAGGCGGGTACTCCAGCCGGATCGGCCAGGCCGCAGCAATCGTCCGGCATGGCCATCGCCCGGCCGAACAGGTGAGACCTCTGGTAGTGGTGAAAGTACTCATGGATCCACCCATGGAAGAGGCCGTACCGAAACGCGATCGGACCCTGATTCTCGCGGTCGGTGGCTAGCCAGTCAGTGGGATCCGTCAGCGGGTTCGGCTGCATGCAGAAGCTGTACTCGTGCTTACCGTCCGGCTGGTCAAATGCAGTAAACCCGGCAAGGCAACCGCGGATCTCGTGTACATCATCGATCGATTCGAACGTCCCGTTACGCACCCCGAGTTCATTCAGTATTCGCAGGTTCTCGGAGTTGGGGTCGTCTAACTCGTAGGTGATGTGGACATACCGGTCGTACCCGCCGACAATGCCTACAACATGGTCCATGATCTCGGCGTTCTGTCGGACCAGGTCGGCAGGGATCGACTCGGAGAACAGGTACCAGTGCTGCGGATTCGACTTTGGAACGTTCACGCCGATCCGCTCCAGGTGCTCCTTGGCCGTCTCCGAGGGCTGGACCGTCGTGGTCCGTGCCACTGGCCCTGCCTGTCGAATCGCCGGCGGTTGAGATGTGGTCGTAGTGGTCGTGGATGGGGGCACGTGTGCTTCTTCCGCCACCGACTCGACTCCCGGCAGGATCGCCAGTTGGTAGTCAAGGTCGAGAGCCAGGAACTCGTCGAACAGGTCGTAAAAGTCGTCGGATGACATGCCGTATGTGTGGCCGAATGTCCCCTCCTATCCCATGGCATCCAGGGCCGGGTAGAAGACGTCCAGGAGCACGTCAGGGCCAAACCGGTGCACTTCAACGCCGGAGGCGACGAGCGATTGGAAGAATGCGTACCGGACCAGATCTTCACTCTTCGGGGTCTGAGCGGCCAATACCCGGTTCAGGTCCATCTCGAAGGCCGACCAGAAACCTTCCGGCAGGCCGGGCGCGTTCTCTGGCTCTTCGGGCGGGTCGTGAAGCCGGTTCTTTCGGTGCAACATCTCGTTTCTTAACTCCTAACCCCCTACCGAGTGCACCGGTGAGGATCCGGTTCGTAATTACCCGCCCGAGTTCACGACCGTGCTGCAGTCCAAGGTCAGAAGGGGAAGCTATTTGATTGGCCCAGTGAGTCAACCTTCACCACCTTGTGCACACAGTTTGTGACAGGCACCCGTGCCTTTGCCGTAGGACCCGATGTATTCGCCTATCACAATCTTTTTTCCACAGACACTGCACTTCGAGTTCCATTTTGCGCGGAAAAGTTGATTCCGACCGCTGCCGCCTCTTGTATTCCGGCGTCCTTGTGACATCCAACTCGTCATCACCAACCTCCAGTCCTATCGCGTTGCTCTTCTCTGACTTTAGAGCGACTGTTGTCACAGGGCTCTACGACGATGTTGGTGGATCGACGCGATCCAAGAGACACGGAAGGGGTGCTATGAGCGACTCTTTCGACGAGCCCGGTGTTGGTATGGGCGGCACGGCTGACGTGCCGTCTCGCAGCGGTGTGCACTGCGACGCATGCAACGAGTGGATGGACGCCTACGACGCCAACTGTCCGAATTGCGGCAGCGAACGGTAGTCGCCGGATTGGGCTTCGAGCAGGCCGTCGTCCCTTCTGGTCCAGGCAGGACTCAATCGGGACTCAATTTGGGCAGGGCGCAGTGGAATCCCTGTTGCCAGGTGGACGCAGTGAACGGAAAACACGCCCCGGATGGGCCAAGTGGACGCAGTGAACGAAGTTCTGGGGATTAGAAGGCCACTGCTCTATCCGGGCTGAGCTACGGGGGCTAGTAACACGGCGAGGCTATTGGGGGCTTCGGACCCCTCTTAATGCGGAAGTTCCAATAAGGGTTGTTTAGAACCACTGCGGAAGGCGACAACCCTCTGGTGGGTACGCCTCTAGGGCACCAGCACTGCTCTTCCCAAAACACGACCCTCACGTAAATCGGTCAGTGCCGAGGCAACATGGTCGAGTGGATACTTGGTTGTGACGACTTCAAGACGCCCTGCTGCTACCAGTTCAGTCAATTCAAGAAGTTCGGCAAAGGTTCCGACGAGGCTCCCTGAGACCGTTAGTTCCCGCTCGACCAACGATCGGGCAGGTACGTCAAGTCGTCCCTCTACGCCGACCAGTTCAAGTCGTCCACCGGTTTGGATTCGAGCAACTGCCGAACTGAGAGTTTCTTTGGAGCCGACAAAGTCGATTATCGCTTTGGGTGGGGCAACCGAGGCTTGAGTTGCTTCAGAGAATGAAGCATGCACAGCATCTGCACCTAGGCGGCTAGCCAGATCACGGGCTTCCTCTCTCACATCGATAGCCACAACTGTCGCCGGCGAGAGGATCTTGAGGATCTGCAGTCCAAGATGGCCGAGACCGCCAGCTCCCACGATGTAGGCCGTATCGTTCGAACGCAGGTCCTCAGCCACCTTTCGGCACGCTCGGAAAGCAGCTAATCCGGCGTCAGCTAGTGGTGCGTAATCACTTGGCTCAGAGTCCCCTGGAAGGGCCACGGCCGAGCGTTCCGGTATCTTCAGGAATTCGGCATAACCTCCCGGGACATTGATCCCAGGGGTCGACCTGTCGGCAACGTAATGCTCGCATCCCTGACGTTCGGCATGGTCTAGTCCCGTGGTGTGGAACGGATAGCACAAAACCGGATCTCCAACGGCGAAGTGCTGCACCCCCGCCCCTACGGCTTCGACCACTCCAGCATTTTCGTGGCCAAGCACATGAGGTAGAGGGACCGGGCCTTCGCCGAACTCCTGTCCTTCCAAGATATGAAGGTCGGTGCGACAGACACCTGCACCGGCAACCCGAACAATCAACTCATCTGCGGCTTCAATAGCCGGTGAATCGACTTCCTCTATTCGTACCGCATCAGCAATTGCAGCAGTCGTGTAGGCGTTGAGAAGAGCAGCTTTCATAAATCGTGCTTAGCCCTATCTGTCGTCGCGATAATCATTGTTTCTCCAATCCTCCAGACCGGTTGTGGCGCACAGGTCGGCGTCTTGGCCTAGCGAAAATGCCACCATTCCCGACTCCTTAGAACTGTCCACGAGGCAATTCGAGTCCATTCATTGGTCAGCCAGAGTGGTCATAGACCTAAGAAGACGCCCCGCCAGAGGCAGAGGAGTGAGATCTCCTCCGAACGGCCATGGAACGCTGGGCCTCGTCACTTCCATCGTGCCAGGTCTTCATGAGCCAATCGAACGGCGCTTCGATATTCCCGTAGTTGACCTCGAAGTGCCGATGGTGGAGGTCATGGAACCAGTCTCCCGCGGGGATCCTCCGTCTACGAACTAGCAGCCAGTCGAATCCAGAATGCGACACCGCTGGGCCCAAGCCCTTAAAGAAGCCGGTGAGAATGATCACCGAGGGGTGGACAGGAACGATCCACCAGACAAAGAACATCGAGAAAAACAGGATGTGTTCCACGGGGTGCATGGAGATCCCCGTCCAGGGACCCGTGTTGACATTTCGATGATGCAACTCATGCACTGACCGATACAAGGGCTTCCAGTGCAGCAACCGATGTATGAGATAGAAATGCGAAGAGGAGGCAAAGAAGAATAGGGCTGTTGCAGCAACGAGGTAGCCGGTGTTCGTTGACCAAGAGGCTCCGGGAATTGCACCTGTGGTCCATGCCCATAGCGTGATCGCCTCGAACGTTGACCAGACTGTCACGCCGCTCGCAAGACTCCAGAAAGCATTGTCATAGACCTGGTTGCGCCAAAGAAACCGTGAAGAAGACTTCGATGGCCATCGCAGTGAGAACTTGAACTGAACGCCCTGACTAGATTTGCCGTAGAGGTACCAGTGCAATAGGCCCGCCAATAGCGAAAGCAACCCGCAATTTCTCAACCAAATGATGACGAACAGGCTCAATGCCGGACCGCCTGATTCATCTATTTCTGGAGTCAGCCAATTCCAACTTAATGCTGCCAGTCCCACAAAGATGAAGCCCCAAGGAAACAGCAACTCGGAAACGAACCACTTGATCGACCTGACCGGCTTCATGGGCCACGCGAATATCGGCGGCAGACCAATTGGGTCTGACGGGCGGTACCCCGCTGACCCAGCAGTTCCGTTCAGGTCTCCCAAGGCAATCTCCTAAGCCCCGCGACTATTCCGTTGTGACATGTGTAGGAGGAATGCGCGCCACCCAATCCGTGGCATGTTCATAAGCATTGCCGATCCGCAGGACCATGTCTTCCGCAAACGGGCGACCTACGACCTGCAAGCCCAGAGGAAGCACACCATCCGTGAAGCCACATGGGACCGATAGTGCTGGTTGCCCGGTGAGGTTGAACGGTGCAGTAGTGCGAACAAAGCTCGAGATGACCGGCTCCTCTCCACCCGGATAAGCGAACTCCTCCTGGTCATGCAGTTGAGCAGGCGCCGGAACCGTTGGGGTCATGAACGCGTCAAGCCGATTCCCGGCGAAGGTTTCCCTCATCTGATCCGCAATCACTTGCCGCCAACGGAGGGCCCTCAGGTAATAACTCGATGGCAATGCCGCTCCAGCTACCAACATCGCTCGTATTGAAGGGTCGATAAGTTCAGGACTCCTGCAAAGGTTCGCGTGGTGATAGGAGGCAGCCTCCGGGGACACAATCGCGAACTCTGCCTCAAGGCTCCCAACAAGGTAGGAAACATCCACCGTCGTTACTTCGGCCCCCAACTCACGGATGACCTCAACGGCTGCCAAGAATGCAGCTTGCACCTGGGGATCAATGGGGTCCATGAAGAATCCAGTCGGCACCCCGATTCGCAGTCCAACAACTCCTGCGTCGAGCGTTTCGAGATAGCCGCCGCTGGGCCTGGTAGCTGATGTCGAATCCGAATCGTGGGCTCCGGCTATTGCTTCCAGAAGCAACGCGCAATCCTTGACCGTTCTTCCTAACGGTCCAACATGGTCGAGCGACCAGCTCAAAGGCTCAACGCCCGATCTTGGAACTAGGCCATAGGTCGGCTTGAGACCCGCTATCCCACAGAGGGAAGCCGGGATCCTTATTGAGCCACCCGTGTCACTACCGAGCGCGGCGTCGCATAGACCAGCGGCCACAGCTGCCCCAGAACCGCCGCTTGAGCCACCCGGGGAACGAGCAAGGTCCCAAGGATTTCCAGTTCCAGGGGTGTATACGCCACATGCGAGTTCGTGAGCGGCTGTTTTGCCAATGACTAGTCCACCCGCCTTTCGGATCCTCGCAACGACCTCTGCGTCCGAACGGGAAGGTAGCGGTGGATCGCCATACAACGGGGAACCGCAGCGATTCGGTAGACCCTCCACCTCGATGATGTCCTTAACCGCAACTTTCATCCCAGCGAGTAGGCGATCTTCGTGGCGATCCTCACACTGCCGTTCCAGCCCTACCGGATCGAGAACCACCATCGAACCCAGTGCCTGGTCGACACGAGACACCGGCTCCAAAATAGAACCAGCTGTAGGCACCATCACTCCCATGACGCATCAAAGACGTTGCACGGGGCGACTCCGGGAGGAAGGGAACGTTCGAGAGTTTCCGAGGCAGATGATCTTCCTTCGAAATCGGCTACGAGTTCACCGCTCACCGTCTCGACTCCACCCAGCCCCAGGGCGCGCAGGAGGGTCTCCACCGACTCAGCGTCCCACCCACCGTTCATTGTCTTAATTCTGCGGTCACATCTACTTCGAGCAGAAGGCCCGGTAGGCCCAGAGCGGCGACCTGGACCCCCGTCACGGCAGGTAGAACCAGACCTTCAAATACCCGACGACGCACAACCATTTCTTGTTCAAAGTCCCTTATGTCGGCCAAATAGTAGAGAACCTTCACGATGTCGGCCGCGCCCCCTCCGGCTTCTTCCAGCACCGCGAGAATGTTCTTCCAAACCTGTTCTGCCTGTTCCCCAACTGTGCTCCCGACAATCGCCCCAGAGGGATCGAGAGCCACCTGACCAGCAAGATGCAGGGTGCTCCCCACCTTGATGCCGTATGAATACGGCTCGGGAGGCGGGCACAAACTTGGTGGGCTTATCGCCACCCGTCGATCTGCTTGTTGGCTGGTGTCCATGACCTTGCATTATTTCAGAAAAAGAAATGTTATATAAGATTATCCACTGTGTCTAGGACACACCAGAAATACGGGCAGCGTCTATAAGGAGACCTACTGTGCCGACAGTCGAATTGTCTACCGGGATCAGCACCTTCTACCAGGTCGAGGGAACGGGCGATGTACTGCTGTTGATCATGGGCACCGGAGCCGACCACTCGACTTGGAATGCTCAGGTCGAGTGTTACCGGAAGCACTTCAAAGTGGTCAGTTACGACAACAGAGGGACTGGACAATCAACACACCCGTCAGACCCCGATCAATACAGCATGCAGATTCTGGCTGACGATGCTGCCGCCCTGCTCGATGCGCTGGAAATCGAATCTGCGCATGTTTCCGGCTTGTCACTGGGTAGCGCAACGGCCCAGGAGCTCGCGATCAATCATCCTGACCGCGTTGCGAGCCTTCAGCTGCACAACACCTGGGGCAGGTCCGACGAGTGGTTCATCAGGATGATCGACTCAATGTCGTTCATGGTGGAACATGACGACCTAGACGCCTATATCCGTTGCGCTCTCCTCTGGGTCTCTAGCCCAGATTTCTTGGCGAATCGGCCTGACGATGTCAGTGCTTTTGAGAGCAACTTCATCCGGGACAATCCGCATCCTCCTTCCAAGGACGGACTCTTGGGTCACTTTCACGCAGATAAGACGCATGACGCATTGGACAGACTGAGCCAGATAAAGGCTCCGACAATTGTCACCACCGGAGAAATGGACTGGCAGGTTCCGGCCAGATACGGCTGGGAAGTGACCCAAAATATCCGAGGAGCCCAATTCCACACGTTCGAAGGCCCATCTTCAAGCCACATTGCCTTCTATGAAATGGCCGACGAGTGGAACCAGTTCACACTTCAGTGGCTAGACGATCAGTCCTCGAAGAACTAGGAGCCGCCCTCCAAGCCGTGGACTTCCTCGTAGGTCGGGTTGCCTTCCGCTTCAACCCAATACTGCTTTCCCCAACCTACGCCTTCCCAGGTCTTGATGTATTCAGGAACGATTTTGATTAACCAGCGCGGCTGGACCAAGGTGGGAACCAGATAGGTCGGTCCGTCTGGGCCGAGGTACCGAACGGACATCTCCTCGGCCACCTGGACCCATTCCCCGCCAACATTTGCCTCTTCAACGATCTCAGCTCGACCCTGGCAGAACACCTTGGGCAGGGTGAACTGGCCTCGCTCGTCATCCACTTCCATTTCGTCAATTACCAGGCTTACATTTGGGTTTTTCTGCATGTAGCGGGCGATGCGAGCCCTCTCCCGAATCACTAGGAGAAAACCCTCTCCGTCCCACGTGTACCAAAGAGGGAGCACGTACGGGTTGCCATCGTCGTCGATGCAGGCGACCCTCGCGAAGGCATTTCCGCTCAGAAAACGTTCCGCCCTCTCCCATTCCATTCCACCGACATTTCCTCGCCAGGTCTGGTTCTCGCTCATATTCTTCATCACCTATTCTCAGGTCAACGGTCCGTGATCAAGGGTCCCGAGAGTCCTCGGTTCCCCATTCCCTGAATCTTATATAGTGTGGCACGTGGCTGTCACCTCGCAATCCGCTAAACCCAGCGGAAACGATTCCGTCATCTCCGTCCGGCATCTGGCCAAAGAGTTCCATCTCGGCGCGAACTTGTTTTCCAAAAAGCGGGAACAGGTGGTCTCTGCCGTCGCTGACGTCTCCTTTGACGTCGAGCGTGGTCGAACCCTCGGCATAGTCGGCGAGTCAGGCTGCGGGAAGTCCACGACTGCCCGCTGCATTCTCCGCCTAGTAGAGCCAACCTCCGGAGAGATCCACTACCGAAAGCTTTCCCCTACGGACCAGACGGTCGAGGAAATCGATCTCGGTCAGGCGTCTGAGTCGGAGCTTCGAAAACTTCGATCTGATCTACAGATCGTGTTCCAAGATCCTGTTGCTTCGTTCAACCCCCGAATGACGGTGGGTGCCTCAGTAGGCGAACCCCTGGTGGTCAATACTGACCTGACCCGAGACGAATGTGAAGAGCGAACGCAGGAACTTCTCGCACTCGTCGGGCTCGAGAGCGGGTATTCTCAGCGATACCCACACGAACTCTCTGGTGGCCAGAGGCAAAGAATCGGGGTAGCACGAGCGCTGGCGCTAAACCCAAGTTTCATAGTCTGTGATGAGCCAGTGTCCGCCCTAGACGTGTCCATCCAAGCCCAGGTCCTCAACCTGTTGTCGGAGCTGCAGGAAGAACTTGCACTTACCTACCTATTCATAAGCCATGACCTCGCTGTCGTCAGGCAAATCTGCGACGAAGTCGCAGTCATGTATCTCGGCAAGATCGTGGAACAGGCGCATGTGGAGAAGCTCTTTTCGGAGCCGACTCACCCGTACACCCACGCTCTCCTCTCAGCCGCCCCGGTAGCCGATCCGAACAAGCAGCGGAAGAGGCGGCGAATCTTGCTGGAGGGCGACGTTCCCAGCCCCATAAACCCGCCTCCGGGATGTCGTTTCCAGTCCCGCTGCGAAACTGGCCGATCTCATGATTTGTGCCGTGATGTCGAGCCGCCATTAACTGACAATGGCGAAGGTCACCTAGTCGCCTGTCACTTCCCAGAAGTCAAGTCGGTCATCTGAAAAACCATGAAGCCACTGTCACGCGCTGTCGACTCAATGCCCCGCTCGGGGATCCGCGTAATCATGGACCGGGCGTTCAAACTGCCCGATTGCATTCGACTTGAAGTGGGGGAACCGAACTTCCCAACCCCAAGCCACGTCTTGGAAGCAGCCGACAAGGCGGCTCGAGGAGGGAAGACCCGCTACACGGAGAATTCTGGCATTCCAGAACTCAGGTCTCGGATAGCGGAAACCTTTGCAACGGACACGGGGCGGATAACCAAGGTGGAAGATGTTGTTGTGACGACCGGGGCCATGGCTGCCCTCTATACAACACTGATGTCAATCGCAGATCCTGGCGATGAGGTCATCGTGATGAGCCCATCTTGGCCCAATTATCTCATGCAGATGACCCTGCTCGGTATTCGCCCAATCGTTGTCCCCACCACCGAAGCAACCGGTCACGTACCTACCGTTGAACAGTTGGAATCTGCCGTGTCCAATCGGACCAAGGCGGTGCTAATCAACTCTCCGTGCAACCCGACTGGGGCCGTGATCAACCAAGCTCAAATGGCGGACATACTCGAGTTCGCGCGCAAGGCCGACATCTACGTGATTTCAGACGAGGTCTACGACAAGATTACCTACGAGGGCACCCACGTCTCGGCTGCTTCACATGATGACGATGGACGTGTTGTGTGCATACATAGCTTCTCCAAGACCTACTCGATGACGGGTTGGAGAGTCGGCTATGCGGTTGCACCGCCCGAGATCGCCAATCTGATCCGCAAGTGCCAAGAACCAACTGTTAGCTGCGTTAATGCCCCAGCACAGTATGCAGCGCTTGCTGCACTTGACGGTCCTCAAGAAATTGTCGGTGAGATGCGCGACGCCTACAGGGAGCGCAGAGACGAAGCAAGACGAATTCTTTCCTCTTCTGGTATTCCAGCGCTTGAACCGGGAGGGGCCTTCTATATCTGGATAGATATCAGCAGTTCTGGGAGGTCTGACGTGGAGTTTGCCATGGACCTCGTTGACAAGCACCAGGTTGCGGTAGTGCCCGGTTCCACATTTGGTCCCGGCAACGAAGACAGGGTGCGCATTTCTCTAGCAACGGCCCCCGATCTGCTGTACGAGGGCATGCGTCGGCTGATTGACGAGACCAGGAGCTAACCGGAGGTTGACCATGGAAGTAGTCGATGCCCACCTTCATCTCTTCAAGGCCGTATCCGAGGACTATCCCCGGACTGTCTACCCAGGGATGGCTAATGCCGAAATGGAGGTTCTGGCTGAAGACCTGCTGGGAGTGATGGGAACTGCGGGTGTGGATAAGGCAATCGTTGTGCCCCTCGGACCACAGGACGAATATCTACGAGACCTTCAGATCAACTTTCCTGGTCGTTTCGTCGGAGTTGGCAACCACGATCCGGATTCAAAAGGCATTGCCGAGGACTTAGACCAGCGGATAGATCTCAGCGGCATCCAAGGAATTCGCGTCAGCGGAGTCGACGCCAGCGCTTCCACTGCCGACGACCCGGAAACATACGAGTTGTTCCCGCTATTTCAGGCAATGGCAGACCGTGGACTAAAGGTCTGGTTCTATTCTGAGCCACAACAGGTTGAACTCTACGAAAAGGTCATGGATTTGCTTCCGGGTTTGGTCACCGTGTTCAACCACTCTGGCTTCATGGTCACAATCGACAACTTGGCTATCGACGAATACCGCCGGCCTCACTTCACCACCGATGTGCCACCACCCACGCTGGACCTTCTTGCTCGAGTCGCCGAGAATCCGAACACTTATGTCCACTTCTCCGGCCAATACGCCTTCAGTCACAAGCCATACCCATATCTAGATATGACTCCCGTCGCGGAAGCCCTCAACAATGCCTTTGGGGCAAGACGGATGCTCTGGGCCTCAGACTTTCCCTGGATCCTCTCGGAGCCCGGCTACCCGGAACAGTTGGCCTTGGTGGACCATCTGCTTCCAGACATCAGCGATACGGAGCGTGACTTCATTCGCGGTGGTACCGCGTCCTCACTATTCTCGTTCTGACTCCGCGTCCAGAAAGTCGCCTGCAGCCTTCTCGTGGGTGGCAGCAGTCCACTTCAGATGAGAGGGCACCAAGGTCCGCCGAAGAAATATCGCCACATCGTCGACGAGATGGTCATGACTCTTGATCAGGTCTGGACCATGCTTGGTTGCAGCCACAGAGGCCCAGAGTTTCTTAGCGCCAAGGCTGTCAAACAGGATACGAGCTTCCTCGGACCGCTCGCCGTCGTTAGTGGCCGCCACCACCAACTGCGACATCTCTTCTCCTGAACCAACTCGGAAACTAACTCCGGCAGCCGGAGCTCGAGGCGAAACCGTTATGTGTGTGATTGGCGCGTCCGGTCCTCGCATCCGACAAAGCTCCGAAGATATTGAGCCATAGGAACACAGACCAATGGGCCCCCAGACCTCTGACACGTTCTTGATTATCTCGGCCAGAGTTTCAAGCATCGGATCTTCTTGCCCGAAATCGTCAGAAAGACCGTGATTGGGCAGATCGAGACTGATCACTCTGAACCCCCTGGTCGCCAATAGGCGGTCGGCTCCCTGCCAACAGTCGAGGTCGTCTCCATAGTCGTGGAACATCACCACTGGAGGCCCTTGAACCGGCCACTCTTGCCCTCGAACGACCAGTTCCTCAGCAATTTTTATCTCGATAGCAAGTGGTTCCATTAGCCAATCTCGAAGGGTTGAGCGTTAATACAACGCAGACTCTTGGCGCCGTCACGGCTGAGTTCTGGACTCGCCTCCCAGCATAAATCAAGCGCATGCTCGCACCTCGGCGCAAACAGGCACCCAGGCGGTGGAACCTGCGGAGGCGGCACCCGACCAGGAATGCTATAGAGGCTTCCCTTCGATACGGATATATCCGGTAAAGCCCTTATCAGCCCTTGGGTGTAGGGATGCTGAGGATCACTGAAGAGCTCGTCAACTGGAGCTTCTTCTACGATTTCGCCTGCATACATGACAGCTACTCGGTCAGCCACCGAAGCAACAACCGCAAGATCATGGGTAATCAAAAGCATTCCCATCTCACGTTCTCGTTGTCGCTCTCTCAGATTCTCCAGGATTTGCGCCTGCACGGTGACGTCTAACGCAGTCGTGGGCTCATCGGCTATCAAGAGTTTCGGATCAAGGGCTATGGCTAGAGCAATCATGACCCGCTGCCTCATGCCGCCCGATAGTTGATGCGGGTAACTGTCGAGACGGTCCGCCGCATCCGGAAGCTCCGCCTCCATGAGGGCCCTGACGGCAATCTCGCGAGCTTCTGTACGGCTGACATCCCTATGAGACCGAATCACCTCTTCAAGAACACTCCCAATAGTGAAAACGGGATCCAGCGAAGTAATCGGATCTTGAAAGATCATTGAAATCGAATCAGCCCTCAAACGCCTCAGTTCGCGCTTTTGGAGGCTGAGCAAGCTCTGGCCTTCAAAAGCGATTCTGCCCCCGGTCACCTCGGCTATGCCCCGAGGAAGCAGGCCCATCACCGAAAGCGCAGTCATCGACTTCCCGCAACCACTCTCTCCCACCAAGCAAACGATCTCATTCTCACAAACTGTGAGCGCTACCCCCTTGACCACTTCAAAGGACGAGGCGTCACTAGCGATGGAGATCCGCAGATCCTCTATTTCTAGAAGTGGCGAGCGATCGTGGCCTGATGGGACTTCGCCTGGCCTCGATCCCACCGCGATTGCATTCATGTCGATTTCCGCAGTCTCGGGTTAGCAATCGTGTAGCCGGTATCTGCTAGCCAATTTCCCAGAACCACCAAAGCAACCAGCACTAGGGAGAAGAACTGCGCCACCGGGTAGTCCCGTCTCAAGACTGCGTTCACCAACACTTGTCCAAGGCCTGGCCACCCAAAAATAGTCTCAACAATGAGGGCGTAACCAACGATCTGCCCTATTCGCAACCCTGCCAATGAGATAATTGGTATCAGGGCGTTCCTCAGTACGTGCTTACAGGTGATACGCCACTCCGAGAGACCCCCTGCTCTAAGTGTCCTTACGTAGTCGCTGTTCTGACTTTCGATCATGGCTGACCGTGTCATCCGAACTGTGAGAGCGATGCCCTCGAAGGCCAAGACAACTGCAGGCAGGATGAGCTGCTTGGTGCCACAACAGCCTGCCGATGGCAGCCAACCGAGCGTCGAGGCAAATAGCCAAACGGCGAGAAGCGCTAGCCAGAAGTTGGGCACAGCCATAGCTACGGTGGACAAGGACATGATCCCCTGGTCCGCCCAACTATTACGTCTGAGAGATGCAAGAATTCCGAGAGGAATACCGACTAGGAATACGAGTCCAAATGCCGTCCCACCCAATATGAGACTGTTGCGGCCATGCTCCGTGAGCATGTCGGTTAGAGCCTTGTTGTTGGTTAGCGAGTTTCCCGGATCACCACTCAGGATTCGACCCATGTAGGTGAAGTACTGTTGGTAGATTGGCTCGTTCAGGCCCAGTCGATCGCGAAACTCTTCACGAAACTCTTCTGTTGCAGATCCTGGTAGCGCTGCCGCGGTTGCATCGCCCCCAGAAAGCCGGATTGCGTAGAAGACGGCGATTGAACTTACGAACAGCACAATCACGGTGTAAGCAAGGCGACTGGCAGTCCGTTTCATCCCTTTTCAACTCCCTTGGCCTCATGTCGGAGTTGCGGGTCGAAAACATCTCTCAATCCATCACCTATCAAGCTGACCGACAGCACTAGCCCGGCAATACCGATACCGGGAACCGTGCTCTCCCAATGATTGATTCTGAGAAACCCTCGACCATCTGCGACCATCTTTCCCAAGCTTGGAAGCGGAGGTTGGGCTCCGAGACCAATGAAAGATAGGCCTGCCTCCGCGATGATCGCGACCGCCACGTAATAGGAAGCCAGTACCAGGGCAGGCGCCATCACATTTGGCAGTAGATGGCGCCACATGATGCGGAATCTCGAGATTCCACAAGCACGCGCTGCCTCCACGAACTCCTTTGCCCGGAGCACAACAACCTCACCACGCACCACACGCGTGATAGCGGCAACATTCACTATGCCAACGGCAAGGATTACTGGGAACAACCCCTGCCCGAGACCTCCAGCCAGGAGAACCGCTACCAGAATCAGCGGGAATCCCCAGATGAAGTCGGTAACCGAGCGGACGGCTCGATCAACAGTGCCGCCCAAGAAGCCGCCACACATCCCTAATGCCATACCGACTACCAGCGCTATGGAAGTTACCGCAGCGGCTACGAACAAAGAGACGCGAATGCCTATACAGAGTCGGACCAGGAGGTCGCGCCCGTACTGATCTGTCCCTAGCAGGTACCCCTCAGAAAGCGGAGGCAGATGTGTATTGCGGAGCGACTGGCCCACGTAGTCGCTGCCGATAATCAGGGGTCCGATTAACCCCAAACCGATGATCAGGATTCCTAGAACTGAACCCGTGAAAAGCAACTTGTTTCGGCTGAACTTCCTTAACTTCTTCTGCCAAGGGTTTGCCCGAGCTTCCTTTTCATAGGCTGCCACTCGTTCGTCCCACGCTTGAGCGTGGGACGAACGAGATGCATCAAGTTCGGTCATCCGGTTGCTGGTCAGGAGAACCCCCTGAAAGGCTTAGCTCTCGATCCAGACGTCGTTGTAGTAGGGATAGAGGTTCCAAAGTGTCGGCTGCCATCCGTGAACGCTGTTCCTCTTAGCGAATACAGCATTCCTAGTGACCATCGGAACATAAGGAACATTCTCACAGTAAGCCACTTGGAACGCCGTCTGAGCTGTCTGTCCCTCAGCCTCAGTGCCAGCACTAGTCCACGCTGCCATAGCCTCATCAATCGCAGGCACAATCGCTCGAGACATGTTCGGGAATGGAATAGTCGCGCTGTTTACGAAGAGGTTCAGGACGTCGATCGGTATCGGCCACAGCCAATAGAACAGCGTCATGGGCGCCGCTCCCTTGCCTTCGGTGGCCTGCTTTTCGAATATGACCGCCCTGTCGACGACATTGACCTGAGCGTCAACGCCACCTTCACGCATCATTGCTGAAGCGGTGGTAGCTACTGCTTCGTTGATCGACTCAGCCTGGACGGCGAACTCAAAGGAAAGCACCGTCCCATCCTTTTCCCAAATTCCGTCACCATTCAAAGCCCACCCAGCCTCAGTCATTAGGGCTGCAGCCGCGGCCGGGTCGTAGGTGATCATTTCTTCCACAACCGGGTCGTAGAACTTGTCCGTTGGCGGGAGCGGCCCGTAGTCAGCTACTGCATCACCGAAGAAGACCGCGTCACGCATGGCTTCACGGTCAATCAAGTGAGCAATGGCAGCTCGAACCCGAACATCTCCAAAGTACTCGTCCCAATCCTGGTTAAGGGTCAGGATGTAGCCCGACCATTCAGGGAACCGGTAAACGGTGATATCCGAATCGCTCTCCAACCGGCTTACGTCCGCTGGCGCCGGGCCCTTGAGAGTGTGGATGTCGTCATTTTCCAGCTGGACAGCACGCTGGCTGGCTTCAGCAATGAAGGTCCAGCGGATGGCATCCAGATGCGCTGGACCCTTGTTTTCGAAGTACTCGGTGTTCGAACCCGGATAGTCCTCCCACCTCTTGACGAGCACATGGCTTCCAGGCACGAACTCTTCGTGGGTGAACGGACCCGTCCCGTCGGCGATTTCTGTTCCATAGGTGGTCGATTCCATGCCCCCAGCTTCATTCCAGGTGTCCATACAGAGAACCCTGAAATAGCCGGTCTTGTGGGGTCCAAGGGCTCCAACCCAGGGATTGTTCATCTTGACGACCAACTGATCGCCCTCCGACTCGTAGCTCGCTACCGGAGCAGCCAGCGTCGCGATAAACGACGTCGCCTTGAAGAAACTCAGGAAATCCGCCACTGCGGCAGCATCCGCCGGCTTCCCAGAATGAAACTTCCCAGCCGGGTCGATATCAAACCGGTACTCCATGCCGTCAGCCGACTTGGTGAAACCCGTTGCCAACTGGTGGTTGTCATTGCCATCGGGGTCATTCGTCAGGAGAGCTTCATATATGGCAAAGAAAGCTGGGTCGTACCAGTTCGTGGTGATCGGATCATGCTTCGAGAAGTCGAGGTCGTAACCTTCCTTCAGCGTCCCTCCCCTCGTCGGGGCCGCAGTTGTCGCCGGGGCCGCAGTTGTCGCCGGGGCCGCAGCCTCATCAGAACCACAAGCTGCGAGTATCGAGCCAGCGGCGGCAACACTGACTCCCAGACCGCCAGCCACCTTCACAAAGTTACGACGCGTGACCTCACCGCCGCGATACTTCTCAATCAACTGGTCAAGCTCGCCGTTCTTAGTCGGATCGCCCATCTCTCCCGTACCCCCTTGTGTACGTAATGAATCCGTCTACAGGACTCACACTTGTATTGAACAGCAACCGTCGACTTTCAACGGCCGCAACTTCCAAATCGCTCATGTGTTCATAGCATGGATTACTGCGAGTTTATAGCATCTTCAGTCGCAAGGGAAATAGAAGTTCCAAAGTCGACCCGCGCCGGGGGAGCCCAAGCGCCCGAAAGCAGCCTCGCCGGGATCTGGCGACCTCACTATCCAGTAGGACTGGCCCCAGAGGGAAACGCTGATTGGAAGTCGGCTGCCGCTTCCCTGGACCAGGCGTCGCCCAGCGGGAGTAGGAGGTCCCGGGTCGGACCGTCGTCACAAGGATGCCCCTGCGTCACCAGAAGGCGAATCCCATCATCACCACTCATCAAGACATACGAATACACGGTCTCATAGCTGCTGTGATTGCAGATTCCCGATTCGCCACCATCGTGACTCCGCTGGAGTTCAAGAACGTCAGCCACGCCCTTGGCCTTGGAGAGGCGGCGATACGACCAGTTGAGTCGGTCCTCGCTGGTAACAAGGTCATCGTCAGCTTCCGTCACCCCGAAATGCACGTGGTGATTGGTACGGGTTGCAAGGCCGGGCTCCAGAGAACAACGGAGTTCGGTGCCCCTGATCTCGACGACTGCCACAGCAGACGGGTCCACCAGCATGAGGTTTGCACACCAGAAACTCTCAGCCGACAGTGCCTGGCGGAGGGCCTCAACGGCTGTCGCTACGTCCACCCCCTCGGTGAGCGCAATCTCGGTAAGCACGTCATAGTTGATGCCTCTTGAGGGTTCTTCGCGCACATTTGAATCTGCACAGAACAGGCCATGCTTGTTGGCCCCTATTGAAAATCCAGAGAACTCGTCACCTTCCGAATCTTCACCTGCCCACGACGTTGTCCCTCGAATACCAAAGACGTCTCGACTGACCACGACCCGATCGTCGAAGTTCATGCGGCCGAAGTCCTTGTTCTTGAATAGGAGGTAGTCGCCGCCGGACATTTGGAGGGCTCCCGTGGTGCACACGACGTGAGAGAGTAGAATGGCCAACCGTTCACCGCAATCAACATGTCCCGACCGCTTATGGTGGTACCTCAAGTGACAAATATAAAGCCGAAGTCAGGTCACCTGGTTGAGACCGTGTACCAGTCCACCAGGGCACAGATCCTTGATGGCACCTACCCGCCGGGGACTCCTCTTCGCCTTAACAGACTTGCTGAAGAGAACGAAGTAAGCCTCATCCCAGTCAGAGAGGCACTTCGGCTGTTGGAGAGTGAGAGATTCGTCATCTCTGAAATCAACAAGGGGGCCCGTGTAGCTCCGCTTTCCATGCAGTCGCTCGAGGACCTCTACCGGGTGCGCACACTGGTCGAAGTGGAAGCACTCCGCCTGGCTACCGAATTCATGGACCCGGAGTTCATCACTTCCCTGGACTCCACCATCACCGATGCAGTGAGGGAGCTGGAAGCCAATGAGATCGAGAAGGGTCTAATCCTCCACCGGGAATTCCACGATTTGATCTATAGAAAATCCAGCTCAGAGTGGCTTTGCCACATGATTGAAGTGCTCTGGGCCCATTCGGACCGTTACATCCATCTGGCCTCGGCCCAGCAGAACTTTGTCTGCACCGTCGACGACCATCATCACGCCATCATCGACTGCCTCCGGAACAAAGATGTGGAAGCTGCCGCCAAGTCTCTTGCTAGGGACCTTCAGGGAACAGTGGAGCTTCTCCGAGATGAACTTGGACAGGCTGACTTGCAGCAGGCCGTTTGAACCAACCGGTCCTCCCCTTCAGTACCACAGGTCCTACCCTGAAACCACCGGCAGGGAGAGGCTCGACGGGAAGGACCCAGAATGCAAGACCGTCTGGGTCGCAGTCACCGCCGCCAACGGTCCCTCAAAGCCAATCCGACCACCAGTATTGAAGTTCCGATCCCACTGAGGGAAATCTGAACTCGATACATCAACCCTGATTGCCGAACCAGCAGGGACTCTCGTGGCCACGGGGCCGAGTTCTATCCGATATCTATAAACCTCACCGGGGACGATCGGCGAAGGATCGACTAGCGAGTCCCTATAACGAGCCCTGACTATGCCTTCTTGGATGTTGACCGAGGTCCCATCCGGGCCCACCACGCACAGCCGCGCAGTGAAGTCCGTGTCGACAGCGGAAGAAGCGGCATAAAGCGTGACGAATGCATCCCCAACCACGAGGATGTCCTCAACCAGGGGCTCCGTGGTGTACACAAGAACCATTCGGGAAACCTCGGCGATGCTCTGGTCTGCCGGACCCATTGGGGTAACCGATTCAAAACAGCAGGAATGCCCGCCGAGACTGGGCGTGGGTGTAGCCGGATCGTAGATGAAGATGTCAACTGGCTCATCCGAGGGGACCTCTCGATCAAGCCAGCCATCGCCGAACTTTGAATTGGCCCTGCCCTGCGAATGCATGAAGTACTCGACAGAGCGTGCCTCCGCTGGTGGCCATTCAGTGAAGTTCCGAATGCCTTCCCCCAGTAGGTACACAGTCACTGGATGATCAAGAACACCATTGTCTGAACCCTTCAGGTGGTGATCCAACCAGGACACTTGCCAGTCGTCGACTTCGTTAGTACTTACCTCTCCACCAACAACATCCACTGGGGCCCACGGCATGTGAGTCCAGGGTCCGAGGAGAAGTTTCTGCGGCTGACCTTCCACGCTCCCTGAAGCGCTTGAGAGGCCAACAAAGTTATTGACGGTCCCACTCAGGAAAATGTCGTACAAACCGCCAGTGTGGATTGCAGGAACCTTTATCTTGTCGTACCCCTCATCAATGCTCCAGCGACTCCAGTATTCGTCATAGGAGGCATGTTCCACCCAGTCACGGAAATACGGAGCGTGGTCTGCAATGACTGGATAGTCAGCTATAGGCAAGAAATTGAACCAAGCGGACGCGGCTCCCAGTGCTGCTCCCAACTGGGCATAACCCTCGGCATCGTCAGCCCTCTTTGCAGAATCAAGTCCGAGCAAAGTCGACCAGTAGACAGCGAACGCGAGATTGAGGGCCCCTGCCTGGTAAGTCCAGCCGTCGTAATACTGCGACCCAGTAAACCCGGGGCAAATGGTGGCCAAACTGGGAGGAGTCGCCTTTGCCGCCAACATGGTCGTAGCCCCGCCATATGAAAATCCATACATGGCGACCCGACCGTTCGCCCCCGGCAAGCGAGCTGCCCATTCGACAGTGTCGTAACCGTCCTCAGCCTCATTGAGGAACGGGGTGAAGTCCCCGTCGGAGAGGTAGCGGCCACGGCAATCCTGGACAACAACCAAGTAGCCCCTTTGGGCATACCAGGCAGGATGCGCATAGCCGAAGTTTGACAATGCAGCCTGCTTGTCGTAGGGATGGCGACTCAAAAGGACGGGATGAGGTCCTTCCTCTTTGGGGCGATATATGTCCGCCAAGAGAACTGTTCCATCGCGCATAGTGGCGGCAACATCCCGCTCTAGCGTCACGCCACCCATCCCAGTCAGAACCTCGTAACTCATGTTTCCCCCCCCCTCGGTGGCCTCACCGGGGTTGCCTCGTGGACCTTCAACACTTCTCTCTGACTGTTTGCCCCAGAGGTGGCCTCAACCTCAAGAAACATCTCTTCAGCCTGTTTCTTCCCCAACTCCCTGCAGGAACCCCTGAAAACCTCGTCTGGGTCGAGGCGGAGGACTTTCACCGACCGTTTCGGCTGTTCCTTACGTAGATAAACGAAGACGTTCGTCCTCTCCGAACCGCGATTTGCCAACGCATAGTCAATCCACAGCACACCGTCTTCGTCGGCCTGCCTGACTGCACATTCCAGGATCGAAACACCTCCGCCATGTTCAGCGCTTGGAGCAGTGATCCCGGCCGAGGTTGCCTCGTGGACCTTCAACACTTCTCTCTGACTGTTTGCCCCAGAGGTGGCCTCAACCTCAAGAAACATCTCTTCAGCCTGTTTCTTCCCCAACTCCCTGCAGGAACCCCTGAAAACCTCGTCTGGGTCGAGGCGGAGGACTTTCACCGACCGTTTCGGCTGTTCCTTACGTAGATAAACGAAGACGTTCGTCCTCTCCGAACCGCGATTTGCCAACGCATAGTCAATCCACAGCACACCGTCTTCGTCGGCCTGCCTGACTGCACATTCCAGGATCGAAACACCGAATCCTGCCGAAGGCTCAACTCGATCCCTTAGGAACTTCCCCGTCAGGAGTCGCCTGCGCCCAGGGTCGAGTTCTTCTTCAGCGTTCAACTTGAAACACCGCCAAGTGCACAGGCGCTAGGCCTTGCTCCGCGATAGCCGCCGCTGCCTCGCTCAACGATTCCATGGCACCTAGTTCCATGACTGCCTGGTCCTGGACCGAGGAGCCGCCGAATCTGAGACCCGCACCCATCGGTCACGCTCACCGGGCAAAGACTTCAACGAACACCTACCCGTCTCCGCCCTTCTCCTCTTCATTCGTGACCTCGTTCTGCACTGATCGCCCATCACACTTGCTCTTTATTATCAAATTTGCTAGCAAGTTACGAGTAGGGCAGAAGGAGTGAAGCGACATGGGTCGATTCGACGGGAAGCGAGTGTTCATTACAGGCGCAGGAAGCGGTTTCGGACGCCGTACATCCGAAAGGTTTGCCGAGGAAGGGGCCTCGACGGTCTACATGGTGGACCGACTGCAGGATCGCCTTGATGTGGCTGCAGAAGCAGTCAGGTCACGAGGAGCAGAAGCGGTTCCCATATGTTTCGATCTGGCCGACGGGGAGGCTTGCACCGCCGCAATGACGCAAGCCCTCGCTGACGGGCAGCACCTAGACGTACTCGTGTGCAATGCAGCGCATTGGGCGGATGAGCATGTCCTGGAAATCAGTTTGGAATCCTGGACCCGCCATTTGGCCGTCAACCTCACCGCGTATTTTCTGCTAGCACAGGGAGCCGCCCGCTCCATGGTGGAACGTAGGTCGGGTGTCATTCTATTTAATGCTTCGATTGACGCCCAGGGACATTCGTTGGGTTTCACTTCTTATTGCGTCACCAAAGCTGGCGACCGAGCGTTGATGAAGTCAATGGCCGTAGAACTAGCACGCTCAGGGGTACGGGTGAACTCTGTGAGCCCAGGGCCAGCGGACACGCAACAAAGCACTGACATTGTTGGCGAAGAATTGATGGCCAAATGGCGCGAACATGGATTTCCCGAAGTTCCACTGAACCGTCTCGCTACCACCGATGACATAGCCAGTGCCTTCCTATTTTTGGCTTCCGACGAGGCCTCCTACATCACTGGTCATGACCTCGTCGTAGACGGTGGCCATACAGCCGATGTCTATGAAATCCCCTACGACTGACGTTTCATCTGTTCAGTCGATCTATGCCGGAACAGTCGCTATCCAGCGGATGCTGAGTACTCGGAACGTCTGAGATGTTGGCCGCGTATCTGGGGGCCACCTGCGTCTCCCCCGGAGACAGGGTCGATGCCATGGTCAGTACCGATGCATCTCACGTGAACGCCCGAGTTGTCCGGCTAATACACGGTGACCCCAACCCAGAGGGCCCAGGAGTCGTCGAAGAAGACACACTCTGGCCCGGAATAGGTGTCCAAACGGGTGGACAACAGCCTCTCCTAACAGGCTCTTGGCTCGAACTGCCCTTGAATCCCAACGGCCTCCAATCGCCCACCCTGGCATTATGGGTTTATTGGACCGGAGTTTCCCCGGATGAACAGACCCTGGCTTCCCTAAGCCACCAAGGAACCGAGGTCCTCCGCCTCGCAATCCGATCCGATTCACATATCGAGGCCACCGTCGGGGAATCTGGGGCAACAGCCGTTCTAAGAACTCCGACTCCCATTCACAGGAGGCGCTGGTATTTCGTAGGTATCAGCGCTGATGCCCCGACTGGTCAGCTGGGCGTCTCTTGCGCCGAACGCGGAACCTCCGTGTTCTCAGTTGAGCGAACCCAGGCAGGGTGGAACGGCATACCCCGAGACTCCGACACACTCCTGCTGGGTGCCTCGCTCGAGAACGAAAGTGTCCATAACTCCTTTAGTGGAAAAATCGGTGGAATCAGGATATTTGAAGGCCTCCTCGACGACATAGACCTCAGTGACCTCAAACAGGGGGCCGAGCCTGAAGGTGGTCGGTGTGAGGGGGCCTGGGATCTCGCACGTCTGACCACTGGCACACGAGCTGTGGACATTTCAGGTCACGGCAGGCACGGGCAAATCCACAACGGTGCTGCTCGAGCGGTTACGGGGCCCGAGTGGCAGGGAACAGATACGACTATTGGATCCGCGCCTCGTCTCTACGACGCAGTCCATCTTCACGACGACGACCTTGCTGATGCCAAATGGCTCCCCACCTTCACTTTGTCTGTGCCAGCAGATGCGCGAAGCGGGATCTATGCCGTACGGCTGTCGACTGAAGAAGAGGAGGTCGCGCTCTCCATGGTCGTCGGACCCTCCCCACAATCGAGCAGTCCAGTGCTCTTTGTCGTCCCCACCCTCACTTGGCTTGCCTACGCCAACTTCGACTCAGGAGACATACACCACATCGGGCTCTCGCTCTACGACAGCCACTCCGACGGCTCGCCCAACTACTACGCATCCCAAAAAAAGCCGACTTCATCCACTCGGCCAGACGCCTACTTTGAACCAGAGGAAACTGGTGGCGGCTCCGTTCCGCAAATGGATCCCTCCCTGCCCGGGATAGCGGAGAACGCGACGCACCTTGTAATGGCCGACCTCTACGTGATCCACTGGCTTGAACACCTCGGAATCCAGTACGAGGTCATGGGCGACGAACACCTCCACGAGCATGGATCTGATGCCCTCATCCCATATTCAGCCGTAATCTGCGCTGGCCACCATGAGTATTGGACAACAGAGATGTTGGATGCTCTCGAGATATACCTCGAAACGGGCGGCAACCTTCAGTACATGGCTAGAAACGGTCTTTACTGGCCCACCTCGATAGATCCCGAGCGGCCCCATTTGATAGAAGTCCGTAGACGCGGTGGGACCGCCACCAACCAGGGCGGAGCACGGTGAACTGGAACACAGCAGCACTGGACGCCTTGGAGGGACCTGGGGTCTTCATGGACGTTCCTCAAACAGACTCGTCGGGCTCGGGATGGCCGGACAGGGATTTGGTAGAGCACCCGGTTTCCGACGATTGCCGGACTCACTAGATCCACTAGTCGAATTTGTGTTCGACGGAATCCCCTACGAGGAGACAATCGGCGACTTTGGCCTCAACCTTGGCGGTGCCGGCGGATTCGAGTTCGACCGCATCGACAGAACAGAGGGGACTCCGTCCGGCACACTTCTCCTGGCATCGACCGTCGAGGTCCCTTCCTCTTTCTTCAGAGCCATGGAGCACGGTGTCGGTCGTGACCACGCCGACCCGCTCGTTCGAGCAGACATGGTCTACCTCGACCGCGGGCCAGGGTCGGTCTTCGGCGTTGGGTCAATCACTTGGACCGGCTCGCTCTCGCGCAATGACCACAAGAATAATGTTGCGCAAATAGGCACTAACGTCCTCAATGAATTCGTTCGCAGGGGTGCCGCACCGCTTCCAAACGAACTTGACGCCTGAGCTCTAGCGCAGTTCCACCCTCAGTTGGGCCCCGATGGAACCGTTCATATTGATATGAAGAGTTCCTGTTTCCTCAAATGGCATCTAATAGGTCGCTCGCCCGCCTGAGATGTCGTAGACCGACGCAGTGGAGAAGCTGCAACGGTCTGAAGACAACCAGGACACCAGTTCAGCCACTTCTCCCACTTCACCGATCCGGCCCATCGGGATCTTCGACAACATGTAGTCAAGAACTTCCGGAGCCGTATTTTCGTTCATTGGCGTGGCAATGACCGCTGGTGCTATTGCATTCACTAGAACGTTCTCTGTGGCCAACTCTTTGCCAACAGATTTTGTGAGACCAATAACTGCGGCCTTCGATGCCGAGTAGGCGGAGAGTTTAGGGTTCCCTTCTTTACCGGCGATACTCGCAATATTTACTATTCGACCCCAACCGGCCTCGCGCATATATGGCACAACCGTTCGAACAGTATTGAAGGTACCCGTTAGGTTCACATCGATGGTCTGTTTCCAGTCATCAGGGTCCACTTCCCATAGGAAAGTGTTTGGTCCCACAATCCCAGCGCTGTTTACGAGCACGTCGAACGGACCGGTTTCTGATACCAACGCGATCACCGCATCCAGGTCGGTCACGTCGAGTCGCAGAACTTCCTGTTCGGAGTTGCTTGCTGAGATGGAAACCCCTCTCTCAGCATTGACGTCGGTAGCTACAACCCTGAGGCCATCCTGCCGAAGTCGATGAGCGCACTCAAGCCCAATTCCCTGGCCGGCGCCGGTTACCAGCGCTGAACGATTTGGTTCAGTCATCTTCTTTCCCTTTCATCAGGTACCCCGCCCCACCCCGGCTTGCCTCTCACTCAGGTAACGGCAGACCGGTCAGATTCGCTTCCTCAAACCACTGGACGGAGCGATCGATGCTCTCAAGAAGTGGCGTGTAGGAGAGCGCCCCTAGTCGCGTTTCGAGTGAAGCACTATCGACCGCCTCCGGGAATGGCAGGCAATCCTCTCCGTGCGTGATCTCGGTGAAATCGGTGACCTGCTTGATTCCCTCGACAAATTCCGCAATCGATGCCACGGTTCCACCAAGTCCATGGACCTCGGAACCTTGCGGCTCAAGTCGGGATGACTGAATGAAGTCCCGGGCGGCATCGGGTGCGAACTGGAGTGCCAAGGACCCGCCATATTCAATATGGAAGGCTTGCTCCCTCACGGCTGCCAGTACCGCTGAGGTGGGCTGCGAGGTAAGGCCTTGGTCTCTTCCCGGGCCATAGATCGTATGAGGTATCAAACCGACGCTCGGAAGCCCGTAGTCGGCCTCGTATATCCGAGCGGTTGATTCGTTCGCGCACTTCCAAATTCCATAGAGCGTCGTCGGCAACCGTCGCTCTCCAGGCTCGATAGTGCTCACTTCATAGTCTTCTGCATTGCCGAATACCGCGACGCTGCTTGCGTAGACGAGATGTTCGATGGAGTGGCGGAGAGCCGCCTCGAAGACATTTACGGTTCCAACAACGTTTACGGCGGCACCCATCGGTCGATCCGCTCGACAGAATGGGACCTGTAGGGCGCCGAGATGAATGATTCGAGATACGCCTTCTGCAGCTGACATCACCTGGTCCGAATCGGTGAGATCTCCCTTGACGTACCTGATCTGCCTTCGGTCTTCAGAACCAATGATGAGCTGGTGGCGACGATCGTCTTCGCTGATATCAAAGGCCACAACTTCGCACCCATCTTCAAGAAGAAGGCGGATTACCCAAGCTCCAAGGCATCCCATCGCCCCTGTAACCAGATAGGTATCCCCACTCATACGCATTGATTTACCAGCGAGCCGATTCCATCGATCGTCGAAACCAGTACATCACCTGCATCCAGGTATTCGGGGGGTGTCCGGCCAAGTCCTACCCCGGAAGGGGTCCCGGTGAAGACCAGATCTCCAGGCCGCAGCTCGCAAACGCCGGATAGGTAACTAACCAAGGCGGGGACTCCATTCAGCAACTGTGACGTCCTCGCCTCCTGCACAACGACATTGTTGAGTTCGCACCGAATGCCTAGATCCCATGGATTGTCAAACTCATCAAGAGTCACCACGCAGGGCCCTAACGGTGCAAACGTCCGGTGTGATTTCCCAAGGTTGAACTGCGGATTTGTACCTTGGAGCTGAAGTTCGCGCTCACTCACGTCTTGTCCAACAGTCAGTCCCGCTATCACTCGCGGAGCATCGTCTTCACTGACGTTACGTGCCCGCTCCCCGATCACTGCAACCAACTCCACTTCCCAATCGCAACTGCCAGGAACCAGATGTATGTCGTCCCTCGGTCCTGTCAGAGAGGACGGATATTTAGTGAAGATCATGGGATTATCAGGAATCTCCATAGAGGACTCCACTGCATGGTCACGATAGTTAAGCCCTATCGCAAAGATCTGACCTGGGGTCGGCACTGGACATGTGAGCTCACGGTCGTGACAAGGAAGGCCTTCTGCCAGATCCTGACGGCGTGCCCATTCTCTAAACGGTGACCAGTGCTCAAGAATCTCCATTGGGTCTTCACTGAACTCCCCCGCCGACGCATCTTGCACATCTAGATAACAACCCTCACCGATTAGGCAAGACCGTCCTTGGCGAGCTCCAAATCTCATTGATTCCTATTTCCTTTACAGATGCTCTTGTCGGGCCTCAGGGCCCACCGGTCCCTCGATGGTCGATTTCCACAACCAAGTGGGAAAGCGTCGCCAGTTTCTTTGACACGTAAATCCAGTCCTGGGTGAAATATCCACCACGTGGACTATTGAAAAGTTTATAGCATTACGCAAGACTGTTCCACGTTGAACGCTAACAACCGTTCTACAACCCAGAAGAAGGAGAAGTGGTCGGTGACGAACTCAGACGGATCTCCGCGAGACGAATTCAGCCAGGGCCACTTCTACGAGGAAGGTGTGGCCGGGGGAATGCACTCCACCGAAGTCGAGGAATTCCTCGCCTCCCCTGACAGCACATGGCTAATCAAATTGACGACCATCAAGGAAGACGGTTGGCCAATGACGGTACCCCTCTGGTACCAGTGGTCAGATGGCGCATTCTTTGTTGTTGGGCGGAAGTACAGCCTCTGGGTTCAGGACCTCGAGCGTGAGCCGCGCTGTTCGATCTGTATTGAAGAATTGGCCCATCCAAGAATCCGGAAGGTCCTTGCACAATGCTCCGCTGAAATTGTTGAAGGTCCCGCCATTGCCGAGGGTTCGGCCTGGCTTCCGGTAGCTGAAGAGATGGCGTGCCGATACGCAGGGCCAGACGGCGCGGAGCAGTTGGCTCCATCACACGATTGGGAACGCTATCTAGTGCGCCTAGTGCCTCGAGAGGGTCGACTAACGACTTGGCAGGGAGCCGACTGGGCAGCTCGTTACTTTGATCCAGGCCAAAGGCCGGACCTCGAGGCGAAAGATGCCGGACTCTCTCCGGATGACGACTAAACCTCCTAGCCCAGCGGCCGGAAGCCTCCAGTGAGCCCAGATACCGATCCCAAAGAGTCCTTTGCCTTCTCACATCGCGCCCGCGACCTGCGGCGCTCGACTATCCGGGTTCTCTTTGACGCCGCAGACCAAAACCCTGATGCGATACGGCTGGAGGTTGGCGAGCCATCCTTCACCACCCCGCAACACATAATCGATGCCGCCAGCAGCGCTGCAGCCGCCGGCTACACCCACTACGGCCCAAACGGCGGCCTCACATCCTTGCGCGAACTACTCGTCGACAAGATTCAGAAGGTGAACGGATTCAAGCCCGCGTTCGACCAGGTTGTAGTTACCCCGGGAGCAATGAACGGGCTCTACTCCATCTACGCAGCACTACTGAACCCGGGTGACGAGGTACTTCTGCCAACGCCCGGGTTTCCAAACATGGACGAAACCGTCCGTCTGCTCGGCGGGCGGCCCGTCTTCTACGAACTAGAGCGACACAACGGCTACCTACCAGACCCCGACAGAATCGCCTCCTTGGTGACGCCACGGACAAAGGCACTTTTTCTCAATACGCCGAACAATCCAACCGGGGCGGTGATCCCTCCCGAACGAATCGAAGCCATTCTCTCAGTCACTTCCGAACGTGGCGTATGGGTTATCAGCGATGAGGTCTACGACCAATTAATTCTTGACGACGGACTTCCATACCTGTCGCCCGGATCGGTCGATACCTCCATGCCGATCATCTCTGTTTACAGTTTTTCAAAGGTCTATTCGATGACCGGCTGGCGGGTTGGCTATTTGGTGGCACCACCTGCTTTGGCCCAAATCTTGAGAACACTCCAAGAGCCGCAGGTTTCGTGCCCCAGCACTATCTCCCAGAAAGCTGCCGAGGCGGCGCTGACCGGTCCACGTGAACCAATCGAAGCAATGCGGTCGGCATACGTAAGAAATCGAGACTCTGCTTGGACTCGGCTGCTGGAGCTCGGCCTGGAGGGCTTCCGCACGCAAGGCACCTTCTACATGCTTGTCGACATAGCAAAATCTGGACTGGCCCCACTCGATTTCTCTCTTCGCCTGCTTGAAGAAGGTGGAGTAGCTGTCGCACCCGGCGAGGTGTTCGGACCAGGTGGCGACGAGGTCGTCAGGATCTCTCTGGCAAACGACCGTGAAAATATCGAACTTGGCCTTGACGCCCTGTCATCTTTCATCGAGAAAGCCCAGTCACAAACGTCATAGGTATGAGATCAGAAGGGAAACGGGACACATTGAAGGAACTACTGGAGGTTCTCGACTCATACGAGGACGAGGTACTCGAATTCACCAAAGAACTGATCGCCACTGACAGCGCCAACCCTCCGGGCGATGAACGGGAAGTTGCGCAAATGGTGGTTGACCGGCTTAGAGACCTAGGCATCGACGAAGTCAGGGCCGTCGGTCCCGAAGAAGAGCGACCCAGCGTTCTGGCCGAGGTCGAAGGAGCCCAGTCCGGCGCATCCCTCATCCTTTCTGGCCACATAGACACTAAGCCAGCAGGTGACCTAACCGCCTGGGATACCGACCCCTGGGACCCCGTAGTCTCAGAAGGAAGGCTTTACGGCTTGGGTTCTGGTGATATGAAAGCCGCGGTCGCGGCGATGACCTATGCAGCAGCCAGCCTGAAAAAGGTTGGCCTTCCTGCCGGAACCCTGAAATTGGTCTTCACCGCCGATGAAGAAGCAGGGTCGGTGAAGGGATCTAAGTGGCTGGCCGAACGAGGCCTCTTGGAAGCCGACGCGGCGATCATCGGTGAACCCAGCGGAGTTAACCAGGAATGGGAGGCTCTCCATCTCGTCTCCCGAGGTGCCGCACTGTTCAAGGTGGTTGTTCGTGGAACCCAGATGCATAGCAGCATCACCGACCGGTTGCCGGCGATAAACGCCAGCGTGAAGATGGCTCAACTGATGAGTCGGATGGACAAAGAGCTCAAGGGATGCCTCACCTACCCGGAACATCCACTCTCCCCCCTGGGTCCCACTGTAAATGTGGGAGTAATGGTTCAAGGTGGGGTGTTCTATGGGATCTGCCCCGGTCTCGGAGAGTTTGCATGTGATATCCGAACTCTGCCAGGGATGACACAAGAAGCCATGGAGAAGGACCTACAGAACTTCCTTGACGTTGCCATGAGCGAGGATCCCGAACTCAATGCAGAACTTGTATTCGAAACCTGGGTTGGGGCGACTGAGATTTCACCCGAGGAACCTGTCGTCGGAGCACTGCTGGCTGCTTCCCAGGAGGTCCTGGGATCGACTCCGAGGCTCGAAGCCTTTCCCGGAGCAACCGATGCTCCTCATTTTCAGGTCACTGCCGGAATACCGACGGTCGCCGCATTTGGACCCGGGCTACTCCCACTGGCCCACTCCCCCAACGAATACCTGGAGATTGCGAGCGTGGCCAAATCAATGCGGATCTATGCCTTGGCCACCACCCACTTCTTGGGCACAGAGTCCGGATAGTCCCGTTGGCCTCCACGAAGGATTTCTGCGACCGGTACCGAGGCCTGTACATCGGCGTCGTTTGCGACGCCATGTACGAGCTTGGCATCGAGGAGCCTGTGCTGCCAAGCGCCCTCAGGCCCCTATTCCCCGAACAGAGAATGGTCGGTATCGCACACACAGTGCTTGGTTCAGCAATTGAACCGATCGTGTCCTGGGATGCAGGGGTAGAGAGGATCACTTCCTACCTAAACGTGTTCGAGGAACTGAAGCCCGATTCCATACTCGTTTCCGTCAATCCCGGCTCGACGGTTGGACACTTTGGGGAACTGACCGCCAACGCTGCCAAAGCCCGGGGGTGTGCAGGAGTCGTGCTGGATGGAAACCTCAGGGACGTAGAAGGGCTTAGAGACATCGGCTTTCAAGTCTTCTTCCGGGATCTCAGTCCGAAGAACGCCATCGGGCGGTGGGAGATGGTAGGGCATCAAGTCCCAGTTGAAATCGGGGACGTCACGATCAGCCCAGGCGACCTTATCTTCGCTGAATTCGAGGGGGTTCTCGTGATTCCTGAGCGGAACATTGTTGAAGTACTTGAGAAGGCAGAAGAGATCATCGCTGCCGAAGCTCTTGTGCGCGCTGAGGTTCAGGGCGGCTCAACACCACTAGAGAGCTTCGATCGCCACGGACACATCTAACTGATGGTCACCCAGGACTAAGACGGCTACAGCAGAGAAACTCGATCAAGAAAGTATAGCTATGGAACCGGTTCCGGTGGTGGTCCCTCAAATGGGCGTCGTGGAGGAATTCGTCCTCCTGGAGTGGCTTGTCGACGACGGGTCCTCCGTCTCCGAGGGCCAGCCACTCGCGACCATCGAAACAGAGAAGACAGAACTCGAGGTCGAATCACCGGCAAACGGTCAGTTGCAGGTTCTCCGTCAACCAAGTCCGGAACAGATTCAGATTGGCGAACCCCTAGCAAAAATCATTTCACTCAGCTGATAGAGAACCGTGCTCAAGGCACTTACAACTTCACCGTTCGCAGTACCGCCTCTACTACTTCCGATGCTTCCGGCACCAATTCCCGCTCTAGCGGTGGACTGAACGGAATCGGAGCTGATCGAGCACCCACGCGGACAACGGGCGCCGCCAACTCGCCGAATAGGTGTTCGTTGATCTGGCTTGAGATCTCAGCCCCAAATCCACCGAAGGTCCATGCTTCATGGCAGATAACTGCCCTACGAGTCTTGGCGACAGAGGTGAGCACGCTTTCAATATCGAGTGGGACAAGGGTTCGCAAGTCGACAACCTCAGCTTCCACTGAATGTTCTTCGAATAGAACCTGCGCTGCCTCTAGCGCGTGCTGGGCCATCACAGAATAGGTGATCAAGCTGACATCTGATCCTGAGCGCGCTACCGAAGCTTCGCCCAATGCGATTCGATAGTCGCCCTCTGGGACTTCACCTTTCCGGAAAGTGATCTTCTTGTTTTCCAGGTAGATGACCGGATCGTCATCAGCGATTGCGGACCTGAGCAGTCCTTTGGCGTCAGCCGGATTAGACGGAGCAACGACCTTGAGGCCGGGCATGTGGGAAAAGAACGCCTCAAAACTCTCTGAATGCTGGGCACCAGACGACCTCAGAACGCCGTCAGATGCCCTGACCACCATCGGAACACTGACTTGACCACCGAACATATAGCGGAACTTCGCCGCTTGATTAATGATCTCGTCCATCGCTCCCATCGTGAATTCAACAAAACTCAACGACGCGACGGGCCGGAGACCAGTCACGGCCGCCCCTACTGCCGAGCCAAGAATGAGTGCTTCCGAAATAGGCATGTCCAGGACTCGCTTGGGTCCGAACTCTTCTAACAATCCTTTGAACTGTCCGAAGTTCCCGCCCCAACCAATGTCTTCTCCTGTAACAACAACGGTCTCGTCTTCACGCATGGCTGCAGCCGTAGCTTCAACCGTCGCCTGACCAAAGCTGATTGACCTCATCGTCATTTCTCAGTCACGTCGGTGAACACGTAGTCGATCACCGAACGAACTTCGGGGTACTCGCTTTGTTCAGCAAAGGCAACTGCCTTGTCTACGAGTTCCAAAATGGACTCTCTTTCCAACTCGAGGGCTTCCTTGTCTGCCAGGCCTTGCAATATGAGATGGTTCTCAAATAGCAGTAAGGGGTCACGACGACGACTTTGAGCAACTTCCTCTTTGGAGCGATAGGCCTGTGGATCGCCGACATAGTGCCCACCGAACCTGTACGTGTCAGCCACAACCAAGGTCGGCCCCATACCAACTCGAGCGTCAGCAATAGCTTTTTGCGAAACCTCAACAACCTCGAGAAGGTCATTTCCATCCATCGAGACAGCGGGCATTCCGTATGCGGCCCCACGCAATGACAAGTCACTCACAGAAGTAGTTAGTTTCCTAGATGTAAATTGGGCGTATTGGTTGTTCTCGCAAACGAACACGACCGGGAGATTCTTCACTGAACAAAAGTTCATTGCTTCATGAACAGTGCCCTTGTTTATGCCACCGTCACCAAAGAAACAGACGACGACCTGATCCTCTTGTCGAGTCTGAATGGACAATCCTGCTCCTGCTGCGATAACGGTTCCTGCCGCCACAATGCCGTTTGCGCCAAGAATGCCCTTCGAAAAGTCAGCCACGTGCATGGAGCCACCCCGCCCCTTGCATATCCCGGTTACCTTGCCGAACACTTCTGCCATGAGGCCGTTCAGGTCAATTCCCTTAGCGATCGCATGACCATGCCCTCGGTGGGTTGAAGTGATGTAGTCATCCGTCCTCAGATTTGCGCAGACGCCTACGGCGATGGCCTCCTGACCGATGTAGGTATGAACGAATCCAGGAATCTTGCCCTCAGCGAAAAGGGTCTCGAGTCTTTCTTCAAAGGCTCGAATAAGGAATAGCTTTCGGTAAGCCTCCCAGTTGGTTTCCATATCTTTGAAGTCAGCAGCCACCGGTGCCTCCAATATTGCAGTCCCTAGAGCGAAGTGCTCACTGGGCTAGATACCCACCATCAACAGCCAACACGTGTCCAGTAACCATGGATGACATCGACGACGCCAGGAAGAGTGCCGGACCAACTATCTCGCTGGACTCACCGACACGCCCTATGGGGGTCCGAGAGACAAAGATCTCAGCCAAGTCGGGTTCCGCTTCCCACTGCCTGCGCACAACGGGCGTATCGAACTGTGATGGCGCGATCGCGTTGACGCGCACCCCCGAGGTAGCCCATTCCACAGCAAGGCTTCTAGTGAGTTGCACAACGCCGCCCTTACTTGCCTGATAACCCAGACTTCCCGGATACCCGGCGAGGCCACCAACGGAGGCGATATTGATGATCGACCCACGCTGTCGGGCGACCATCTGGGCACCTACTGCCCTACAGACGTTAAATGTTCCAGTCAGGTTGACGCTCATAACCTCATTCCAGAGCGTCGAGGAATAGGAGACTGCCGCCCCCCGACCACCAATACCAGCGGAATTAACCAGCACCTCTATCGGGTCGGCGCTTTCCAGTTCGTCCACTGCCTCAGACACGGCATCACTGTCCGCGACGTCCAGGACAAGACTCTGGGAGTTTCCGTCAAGACTCTCAACTGCTATTTGGAGTTCCTTCTCGTCGCGATCTGCGAGAACTACCGAAGCTCCAACCTGCGCCAATCCATGGGCAATTGCTAGCCCGAGTCCACTTGCGGCACCAGTTACGAGAACCGTTCGGTCTTCCAATTCACGGAGACGAAGTTCCCAACTCATCTCTAGTACACCACCGAGTATTTAGCCATCGGACCATCCAGAATACATAGATTATATAAGGTTGATGGTCTCGACTCCATAGCCTTTAACAATTGTCGTCGTCTCGATCCTCAGCAGGACCGGAACCGGTTGGGCCCAATGTCAGCCAGGTCAAGGTCTGAGAATGCTGGGGAGGGGCAACGCCGACAACCAGTTGCGCTGCAAGCAGGCCCGCTCCGGGTGAAGTTTGAATGCCGGTGCCCCCCTGACCTACGCACCATACGAACGTTGGGTGGTCCGGCTCAGAACCGATCACCATGGACCGGTCTGGAGCAAAGGTTCTGAGACCGACCCATGCAGAGTTGACCGGCCGAATGCCAAGAGTCGTAGCCTCGTTCAGTCGATCAATGGCCAACGCCACATCGAGTTCTCTTGGCCTCGGGTCGCACGGCTCCGACGGGTTCTCCTCGGCCAGAGAACAGAACATTTGTGGTCCATCGTCACGTAGGTACCAAAGATGATCGATGTCGCCAGCGAATGCCCAGCCTGTGGTGTCGAGGCCTGGTCCATCAACCATGAACGCCGTTCTGCGAAACGGCTGAAGACCCACCGGTGCCACCCCTGCAGTAGCCGCCACCACGTCGCCCCAGGCTCCTGCGCAGTTTACGACCACGTCAGCACCCACCGATCCTTCGGTGGTGTCGAGTCGCCAACCGTGACCATCTTGTGTAGCAGCGTCCACCCGGCCAGATGTAGCGATCCGCCCCCCTGCCCGACGCAGGCCGCGTACGAACGACTGATGGAGGCCCCCCACATCGATATCAGCGCTGTCTGGCTCGACAATTGCCCGATGCACTCGATCGCGCCGGAACGGTGGGAACAGGCGCATTGCCTCGTCGACGTCGATCTCCACGGTTGGCGTGGTAGCTGACTCGATGCCCTCGGCCAGCATCCGATCAATAGCCTCGTCCTGCCTGACAGTGCCGACGTGCAACACGGGACGGTGGGAAAGCAACGGGGCGTCGATCAGGCCATCGGGCGTGTTCCGGAGGTAGTCAAGGCTGGCTGACGTCAGGGCGCGTATGGACCCCGTACCAAGGTTTTCCAACAGGAGAGCCGCCGACCGGCCGGTGGCGTGGTGGGCCAGCGTGGCCTCCATCTCGAGGAACAGGACGTCTAGATCGGGATCCAACTGAAGAAGGTGGTGAGCGACGCTGACGCCAGCAATCCCGCCGCCGATGACTACCACTCTGGTTGCGCCCATCACCGGAAAGAATCCCACATTGACGACGATTCCGACGACCTACGCAGTGGCCTCAACCAGACCGAAATGAGGGCGGTGACCCACTGAACACGCCCTAGCATGGCCACCACTTGGTGGCCGTAGCTCAGTTAGGTTAGAGCATCTGGTTGTGGCCCAGGATGTCGGGGGTCCGAATCCCCTCGGTCACCCCATGCAGTCCGTTCCGTCGGTCGTCCGTCCCGACCAGTCCGATATGATCGGGCGCTGCTGGCGCCTCTAGCTCAATTGGCAGAGCATCGGACTCTTAATCCGCAGGTTCC
>Ga0257122_1000465_pt1 | contig 36252 bp, 46 predicted proteins | sample SI106_120metaG_FD_190146 | JGI IMG/M metagenome (GOLD analysis project Ga0257122, IMG submission 190146) | Marine microbial communities from Saanich Inlet, British Columbia, Canada - SI106_120 | ecosystem: Environmental > Aquatic > Marine > Inlet | place: Canada: British Columbia | collected... | reverse complement strand
GGGTCAGCTTAACAGGGACTTTGCAAACCGCCGCACAAGGAAATGTTACTTCCCTGGGAACCCTTACTTCATTGAATGCTAACACCGCTAACATCGACGGCGGAACAATGGACAATACGGCCATTGGATCCGCAACAAGATCTTCCGGACAATTCACAACCCTTGATGCAAATAGCGGGATCACTGGTACATTGAATACTTCTGCACAACCAAATGTAACTTCCGTTGGATCCCTGGGAAGAGTCACAGCAACAACCGGGGATTTCGGAACAGTGAATGGAACGATAGCAACCGGCGCACAACCATATATTACAAGCCTGGGGACAATCGCAAATCTTACAGCAACCCGAATCTTTGGCGGCGCCTCTTCTATTTTCGATGGAAGCTATTCAACGATTCTTGGGGGGGCATCAAACAAGGTGCGATCAAATTATTCAATAATTGCCGGCGGATCCTCAAATGAAATTGATTATAATTCTGATTACTCCATCACTCTTGGCGGGTCATCTCATTTCGTTGAAGGGTATTATAATACGGTTCTTGGCGGCTACAATTCGACAGTTGAGAACACAGCAACAACCGCTTACTATGTTTTTATTGGTGGCGGGGTGAACAATACGGCCAGATCAACGGGAACGGTTTTGGTTGGTGGATCCTCAAATTCCGTTGGCTCCAATGGTGTAATTGCAGAAGGCGTCTATTCCGCAATTGTTGGAGGAACCAGCAATTCAACAATTTCAACGCATTCCTTTATTGGTGGCGGATATAATAATTCGGTTTCAAATTATGGCGCAGACTTTAGCGTGATTGCCGGCGGTAGAAACAATGGAATTTCCGGATCCAATCAAGACAACACCATAAGCGGCGGAAGCTCCAACACCGTCACCGGAACGGCGGGAAGTTCAACCATTGGCGGAGGGGAAAGCAATTCGGTTGATGCGGAAGCGAGCACTATTGCCGGCGGCTATAATAATGAATTGGTTGGGGATGATTCCGCAATACCCGGCGGGGTCCATTTGAAATTATCCGGAAGTGGTTCTTTTGGTTTTCGAGGCGGCAACCCTTCAACACAAATAACAAGATCCCAGGCGGACACAGCATACTTCATGGAAGTTGCTCTTTGCGTTGGTGCAGATAACACCGATTGCGAAGACGCTATGACGGAGGGTGAAGTTTACGCGGATGCTCACAATGGAACTAATGGAGATTACGCGGAATACTTTTATTCCGATGGCTCCATAAGCCAAAAAGATATTGTTGGATTGAATATCCAAACGGGGATGGTTCGGAAATATCAGAAGGGGGATCCCCTGGTTGGAATCGCAAGTTCGGGCGCTGGATTCAAGGCCAACGGCGGAATCAAAGAGAATGCAGAATTCCCGGTTCTTGTTGGAATGATGGGTCATGTTCCTGTAGATCTTGAGCAATGCCGGATCACCGGCCGGAAGATCATGACAAAAGACGGACAGAATATCGGGTTCATGCTTCATGATGAAAGAGTTTATATCAACATTGATCCCGCGGCCGCTTCCAGGCGCAACCGCCAACTTGCCAAAGAACGAGAATCCGAGCGCGAGTTGAAGAAGATGGGCGCGATGATCAAGAATCTTTCCACAAGAATCAAAAACTTGGAAGCCGGGCGGTAATTCCCTTTTTTGCTTCAACCCTTGCTTCTGTGAGATTATAAAGCTAGGGGTTCTCTTTGCATTGTTTCAACGCTTTCTTTTCTATAGTCTCTATTCTCATAGGTGGCTTTCTTATTTATGTGAACTTTCAAGAAAGAGACTACAAACACGCGGAAACATTTCATTTCTATTGTTGGATCTTCGCCGGGTTCTTGGTATCGGATTCAATCTTTCATGTTGAAGGCGGAGATTCCGCGGCGTTGGCATTGATCGCCTGGATTATTTCGTGTTGGATCCTTCGCAAACGAACCAAAACTTTTTACATAGAGCGGGGTTGATATGGCTAGCCGATGGAAACAAATTTGGGATGAAATCAGGAACCCTTTCAAGCGATCCTTTCATGATGTAAAGGATAACGCGGTTTCAATAATCATTGAGGGGTTCGGCCGCTACTGGGTAGCGCGGGAAGTCCGCGAAAAACTTAGAGAATATAAGCAACGGGCGGAAGGGTTATACCTGGAAGTTAAGCGCCTGGGGAAATATATCTTCCAATTGCAATCTATGTTAGCCAGGGCGGAAAGTTACATGAGGGATCAGGAACTAACAGATGATCAAATTGCCGAGATCTTACATGGTGACACTCTTCCGGAAGAAGAACTTGGGGATCCAGAAAGTTTCTAATGAAGAGATTTCCGGTGGACCTAATTGTTGACCCGTACACAGTGATTAAAGCCGGCGAAGATCGGGCGCGCAATCTATTCAAGACGATGGTTTGCAAAAACTGTGCTTGTTGGAAGGGGGGGCGCCCAGGTTCAAAGGTCCGCCAATGTACGGCCGCCGAAACTCCAACATTCACAAGCGCTTTTTGGGGCGAAAATTGCTCAGATATCCAATCAACTTTGGAGCCTGGGCGATGAACTTTCTTGATACCGTGATGGAAGAAATTGTTGGAAGTGTTCTTTTGCTTTTGGTGATTCTCGCCTTCGCCTGGGTCGAGCATTGGATGAAGAGGAAATAATGGAACTTTTAGAGTGGGTTGCACTTCAGATAGATTGGATTGCCGTTGTTGATTTCATGTGGACGGAAGTTGTTGTTCCGGTTGGCGCGGTAATTGGGACCGCCTTGATTGCGGCCGTTGGTGTTCTTCGAAAGAAGTTGATAGAAGAGATCCAGGGCCGGGAAGAGCTGTCCTTGTTTTCCGATATCCTGGTTGGATCCGTAGAAAGGGTTCACAAGAAATCAGTTGATGTTATCCAAGAGGCCAAGGAAGATTTATTGTTTGATGAAACGATTCCCGAAGAGTACAGGGACCGGATCCGGAAGTGGTTTACCTCTTTGGAAGATGATTCCAATGTAAAATATGAGGTTAAAGAAACTTCTTCCAGTGTCGGCCGAGAAATTGAAACCGATTTCCAGGTTCAAGCTTCATTGGGACAGCTGGAGAACAAAGACAATGGATAAAAACTTTGATTACTTTGCGGAAGCCCTTTCAAAGACAATGGAAAACGAAGGGGTTTTTCCGGCCGACGGGAAGACGGGATTATATTTTGCGGATGGTTTTCATACCAACTTCGGGATTGCTTATGAATTCAACCGCCGGCGCCTGGGAGAATTCGGGATTGTTGATCCGGACCAGATTGACAAGTTGACCTTTGGGCAAGCCGCGCAAATCTACCGGGAAAAATATTGGAGCGGTTCACCGGCGGCATACATTCAAAATCAGAAACTTGCGGAAAGCTTCTTTGATTTCGCGGTTAATGTTGGCCGCGCCCGTTCATGGCGATACCTTGCCCGGCTTTGCAATCGATTCAATCACCGTCTTGATAAGGCGCTGGAAATGCCCGGAAAGAATCTTGACACTATTTACCGCCTTAAGTTCGTATTGCAATTCTTTGATGAATTGGAGGTTGCAAAAACCTTGGATGATCTTAGAATTCGATACTATCGGAAGCGGTATCATTTGATGGAAAAGGATGGAAAAGCAATTCTTGCACAAAGGTTCTTTCTTTCCTGGGAACGTAGATTGGACTATTGGCCGTGACAGATACAGAAGAACGCCCGAAACATTACCGAATTTTAATTGTGGATGATAGCCAAGGGGACGCAAGCCTTGTTGAAGAAACCGTTATCCCTGCATTGAAATCAAGATGGCCTTGGTTGAGACAAGAAATTCACGGTTCAATTTCCCAAGCAATGCGAGCCGCCAAAACAAATAATATTGCTTTGATCATGTGTGATGATCTTCTTCCCGGTTCGCTTCCAGCGAATGTGCTTACCCGCGATCATCCCGGCATTGGTTTTTCGTTATGGCTAAGATTCAACGAACAAAGATCATATCCTTTTGTTTTAATGTCAGGTCACAACGAAGCGCGGGTTCTTGCGGAAGCGGAGGGAATAGAGTTTGCTTTGAAGGAACCAGGGTTTGAAGAGTTGAAAGAGAAAGCTTTCATGCTGATAGAAAGGAATCAAACCAACACAAGGGTTTCATCGGTTGAGCAAGATATCATGGAACTCAGAAGCGAATTCAAAACTGAAATTGGGACGGTGAAAGCCGGGTTGGATACCCTGGTAAAACAAGTTGGTTCCCTCACTGAAAAGTTTGATCAGGTTCACACAAAGACAACTTGGTATGAAAAGATCGGTGCATTTGTGGGGGCGGCTGGAAAAGCATTTATTCCATCTGTAAAGAAATGAGGGCTAGTGAATGGATTCTAGTCATTGCCGTTGTTGTCCAAACCGTTTACTTGTGCGGGTATCTCCAACCCGAAAAGGGGATTCTTTTCAAATCTCTTTGGGCGGTCCTTTCTCTTGCTCTTTGCGGCGCCGTTTGCCAATGCAATCAAATTCTGGAAGAATTAAAAAGGTGGGCGGGTTTTGAAAAGGGGGTATGGAATGCGCGATATCTTTTGATAGAATCAAGAGGACTAGCTTTAAGGTTTTGATCTTTCTATCAAAAAAGCCCGGCGGGAAATTCCTACCGGGCTTTTCTCTTTCCAGACTTTAGGCGGCCGCTTCTTCGCCTTCCGGATCCGCGGCCTCTTCTTCATCGGTGATCTTATGAAGTGATGTTGAAACCGATCTTCCTGGGTCTTCCGCTTGGCCTTCTTTCTTCGCGCCGGCTTCCGTGATGTATGGTTGAAGCTCTTTCAAAGACACTTCACCGAACGCGGCTTTCATCAAGGATTTGTTTCCAACTTCGGACTTGTGAACAATGTTGGTTTCCGATATTACAAACGGCGCACCAATGTTCTTTTGATCCAGGCGGATCTTTGACTTTTCGCCGGATCCGTCAATGACAAGATCAACACGCCCGGCCTTCTCACGTTCCAGGGTCAGGGTAATTTTTGCTTTCTTTGCTTCCGAACAAAGATCAATCAACTTTTCCAACAGCGCTTTTGCGTTTTCGTGGGTCAGGTTTTCATATTCAATATTCATTGGGGGCTTCCTTTCAGCGGATGATTCCGCAAATGTATTCTTTTACGTGCGGCCAGATAGGGCCGGAAGAAAAAATAATGATGTGATGATAAACGGAAAGTTCATCATACATCCATTGAAGTCTTTCAGGGTTCTTGGTGCAAACTATGAAAAGGTGTTCGGGCCTTTTTTGCATAAGCCCGAACACTTCATCGATCAAGCCCGCGGGAATGGATTCATCAAGTAAATCATTCCATCGTGGGATCAAGTAAACCTTGGGGGTTTCGGTTGCGATTAGTGCGGCCGCTTCCGATTTGATACCAAGTGGGCTTGTGGAAATAGGTTCCCAGATCACCGGCCATGAAGCCAGGGTTGATACAATACCAAAGAAGAGAATCAATTTCATTTCTTTTTTGGCCGGTATCTTCTTCCTTCAAGAACAAACTTCGATCCGTTATATGTATTTTTAACTTCCAGGGGCGGGGGATTCTCGCATTCTGGGCAAGTGTCAAAATGCTTTTCTTTCCCTGGTACTGGAATCAGCCCGCGGCCGCTACACGTAACACAAACATTTTCTTCAACCATGACGCCAATCATTGAAGTTCCAACAGGTTCTTGTCAATGTTTGATAGATCAGTTAGCCCTAATTTGTCATATCCGACAATATGAAATCCTTCCGGGCATTCGCACCGGGTACGCTTTAGGGTGCAAGTGTCGCAAAGATAAGCCTTCATGAATTTCTTCTTATGGTTCTTTGGTAGCTGGATTGGATTCATTTGGTTTGCCTTCCCGCGGGAAAGATAGCCCGCAATTCATACAATGATGGGTTCCTTTGCCTTCAATCCGGATCAAGGAATCTTTAGAGATTTCCCGGATTAGAATTGAATAACATCTTTTACATTCACTCATTATCAGTACCTGGGTAAAGGGATCCTTTCACTTCCCATTCTTCAATGATTGGTTCGCGCCGGTCCATGTGGGCTTGCGCGGATTCCTTTTTGTAGCCTTTTAAGAATCTAAAGGTTCTTCTTTGAAGTCGATCTTTTGAAGTTTTGCTTCTCATATTTCCCTAAAATCTAGCTTCTTAAACTTCTCATTCGCCAGGAATAAACGGATCTTGACCCTATATAAAGAATTCTTTCTAGTGGCCGGGCTTTTGACATCTTCAACAACCCAGGTTATCCCATGCTCTAAGTATTTGAAGTCCGCAATGTATTTGATTGGCGCAACCGCTTTTGCCTTTCCATCTTTTGTTATCCCGGCGCGCAAATCCCGGAATCCTTCCATGAGAATGAAAACGGGCTGGATTTCTAGGCGGGATATCAAGCCGGCGTGTTCACGAAGAAGAAGTTCTTTGTGCCGGCCTTCTTCTTTCTTGGATGCAAAGCCCTTGGTTTCTTCGTTTCTATATTTTAATTGTTTCGGCCGTTGCATCTTGCGGCACTTGCAAAGAGACGCGGACTTTTTACACTTCAAACAAATGTTCATAGGTGAGTCTTTCTATTTGGAAAAGAGATAGTCCCAACGCTTACATTTCTTTCTATGGTCTTTGATTACCGGCCGCTCATCAAATAGCTCCAAGTTCTTTTGGTTGTTACAAATCATTGTTTCGCCTTCAAAGGAAACGCAAGTTCCACAATTCTTTTTCACTTGATGAAATCCAGAAGGGCTGGAACAAGGGAGCTTGAATTCACAAAAATAGCATTCACTGTGCTTTTGATCTTCCGATATCATTTCAGGTAATTCGGGAGAGTTTTTAATTGCAATGGCCCGTCTTTGAAAGGTACTCGCGTCTTTGGTGTTGTACCGGATCAATTCAATGTGGATCTTGGCGTTGTTCTTGTTGATTAGTATTAGAAGTCCAAGTTCTTTTTTCTTCGCTCTAAGGTACAGTTGAGCCTGGGCATACCAAGCCTGTTTTCCTTTTTTAACTCCTTTGGAAACAACCAAATCAAAGATCCGATCATTCGCACTCTTCACTTCAATGAGATATTCAAGCCCGCTTTCAACTAGAATCCCGTCAATCTTTCCGGCAATGGATTGTAGGCGGATCCAATCTTGGGATTGTTTGATTTTGTACCCGGCCTCCATGAGTGAATCCAGGATTAGCTTTTCAAGAAGGGATCCGGTTTTGAATATCATGCCCAGGCGATCACGATAATCAAACGGGTTCCCGGCATCAAAGCCGCGCCATTTCATCCAGATATACCGGCCGCAAGGATGACCGATCCATGAGGGGCCTAAGCCTTTCGGCTTGGCAAAGTCGGCCTTGTTGATTTCGTAAAGATCGTCAATCAATCCTTCAATGAGTGTTTCGATTTCCATTTTCTAAAAACTTCCTTTTGAAAACCGGATCCGTTGCAAGATCCATTAAATGATAAACCAGTTCCTCTTGACCTTCGATTTCCATTTGGGCAATGAGGAAGGAATAGAATAGGTTTAGTTCTTCATTGGAAACATTTTCGAAGAACTCAGAACATCGGCTTTGAAATTCAATGGTTTTTTGTGACATAATGTTTTTCACTCTATAAGCAATTCCAAAAAGCCCGGCGCAATGAAGGCCGGGCTTTTGTTTTCTAGCTCTTACCAGGGTATTTCCTCATCGTCGATATCTTCCGGTGTTGCATTGCCGGATCCGCTGGAACTGGTTTCAGTCTCTTCGGTTGAATCGTCGTCTTCCTTTTCCTCGAGGAATTGAATGATCTTGTTCTTATCGCCGTATTCTTCATCCTTTTCGATTCCAACCTTACAAAGAACGGTCTTTCCAACCAGCTTCATAACATCGAATTTCGGCTTTGTGATGCCGGCGCGAACTGCCAGGGTTCGCAACCGTTGGCGGCCAACTTCGTTTTCAATGGCAAAGTTTTCAAAGAGTTTCATGCCGGCGCCTTTTTGCCCGGCGTCAACTTTGAAGGTTGCCGCAACATATTTGTTGTGATTCTTTGAAGTTTTCTTTTCGAATCCTTCAACTTTCAATCGATACTTCCCTGGTTTCAGGGTATCGAAACCCTCTTGTGGTTCAACGTCTGATAGATCAAGGGTAAAGCCCATAATCTTATACTCCTTTGTTAAGAATCTTTCCGATGATTGCGGATAGATCCGGTTTTTCAATTGGTTTCAAGGCGCCGGAACGATCCTTTGCCGTTACTCTTCCATCTTCGGATTCCGCCGGTTCGGTGATAAAGATCCGCCGCTTTCCCTTCTCTTCATCTTCATGAATCGTCATGTAAAAGACTTCATCAAAGTAGGCGGCCAACTTTTGCTTCAATGAATTTCCATTGATTTCCGGATGGATGAATCTGTATCCGTCGTCATCCCTTGCGGTTGATGCAAGGCAAGTGAACACAATGTTGTAGTGTTCGATATCACGGAAGTTCTTTATCAGTTTCAAGAGCGATGCTTGATACTCTTCCCAAAGCTTAAATGAATCCTTCTTTTTTGGGTGCAATTCCTTATAAGAGTCATAACATTTTTGTGATATCTCAGAAAGGGAATCAATGAAGATCCATTTGAACTTGGCCTTGGCCTTCTTCTCTTCGGAAAGAAGGTCAAAAGCTTCATACATTTCTTGAAACGATTCGATTTCAAAACCTTCGACGGTCTTATTCAAGACAAGATCCCGGATGGAAAGAAGCCCGCTTTCAGCGGATAAAACACAAGCCCGCTCATTCTTTGGGATCGTTCGTAAAAGCGAAGTTTTCCCAATCCCAGGTTCCCCATATACAAGGATCGAAACCCGATTCAACTTGTTAAGTTTTAACTTTCTCATTCCGAAACCTTCCTTGACGATGTGAACAAACTTAGTAAATATCTTATGAGCAGTCAATAGAAATCTGTGACTAATTGACAAATTATTGCTAATATTGAAAAAACTTGAATGAACGGAGGTTTTGGAATGTTCAAGGAATTATGTGATGAAAAGTGCGTCAATCTTTCAAAGATGGCGGAGAAGATAGGAATCCCATATTCGACGGTAATGGGCCATTATAACGGGGGAAAGATCCCTTTTGAATCGGCGCGGAAGTATTCCGAGTTTTTCAATGTCCCCTTGTCCAGTGTTCAGGCTGGTTTTCCAAATCTGTATTCTTCGGCCTTGATCGATGTTGGCCCGGAAAAAGTTGTAATTGAATAGATGAGCATTTGGAATTGCGCATTAGAGTATTTGGAATCCGGGCTTTCTGTATTCCCAATTCGCAAGGGTGATAAGCGGCCTTACCCTGGGTTCCCCTGGGAAGAGTTTCAACGGCGCTTGCCGTCGGAAGATGAACTTGATACCTGGGAAGACAAATACCCAGGGGCCAACTTAGCGGTTGTCACCGGGAAGATTTCCGGGATCAGTGTCTTGGACCTGGATTCACCGGATGCGATCAAGTGGGCGGAAGAAAGATTTGGGCGCCCAGGTGTTTACCAAAAGACGGGAAGAGAAGAGGGCGGGGAACATTGGTTTTTCAAAACTCCAAGAGGGGGGTTGAAATCTTCCAAGCCCAGAAGCAAAGTTGAGGTCAAGGGAGAGGGCGGGTATATAGTAATTGCGCCTTCCATCCATAAGAGCGGCCGGAACTATGTTCTAAACAAGTTGATTGAATGGGATGAGTTGCCGGAATTCCCGGACCTTACCCAGAAAGAGCAAAAGAAGTTGGAAGTTGATCTTTCCGGTTCCCTGGTTACTGATGCCGGAAAGGTTGAGGTTGGGGAAAGAAATGATCTTTTAGCCAAATTAGCCGGAAAGTTATTCTATGACGGCGCCTCTCTGGAGGAAGTCAAAGCCGCGCTTCTGGAAAAAAACTGGAATGATTTTGATCCGCCTTTGAGTGATGATGAAGTAAAGGTCATTGCTCATTCGATCAACAAAACTCATGAGCGCCGGCAAGAGAGAATGCGGAAGGAAGTTGGAGTTGATGACGACACTTCTCTTGCTTTTGTGATTCAAAGCGATCCGCCGCCGCAACCATATTTGGTCAAAGGTCTTCTTCCCAAGGTGCGAACCGGGGTTGTTGCCGCGGAAGGTGGAACAGGGAAAGGATATTTTGCGCTTCAATTGGCGCTTTCGATTGCGTCCGGGGAAGATTTCTTTGGATATGAGGTCTTGGATCCTGGGCCTGTTTTGATACTCAATGCCGAAGATGATAGACAAATCGCCTGGATTCGAATGAAGGCGATTCTCAGGGCAACAAATATCAGTTTCCAAGAAGCCGAAAAAGCGGTGAAGAATATTCACTTCCCGGATATCTTCCGAGCAAATACCCAAATTTTCCCCAATGATGGGGGAATGCTTGGGTTGATTGAGCAGATGGCCGAGCGGATCAAGCCGAAGTTGATTATCATCGATCCAATTTCTAAGTTCTTCATGGGGGATCACAATTCCCAAAGTGAAGCTTCCGCCTTTGTTGGGTTGGTGGATCGGCTTTCGGATAAAACGGGTGCGATGTGCCAGTTGTTCGCGCACAACAACAAAGATTCGATGAAAGCCGGATCCAAGGCAAAGCAAAAGAGTCCTTCAATTATGGGATCCGTTGCAATTCCAAATTCGGCGCGTCATGTCATTACAATATCGGCTTTCGATGATTCCGAAGGAATGAAGTTTGGATTGACTCCCAGGGATGCCTTTGATCATGTGACGGTTAGCGTTGCCAAATCCAATTATTCAAGATCAGGACAACAGATTGTTTTATACAGGAATCCGGAAGGTGAAAAGGCCGGCGCCTTTGAGTTGGCGGATCTTCAACGCGAACGCGGGCCGCAATCTATCGGGCTTGATTTAATCAAGACGATTCCAGAAATCGCCAGGACCAAAACAGCTTGTTCGGCCGCCTTGAAGAAAGCCGGACTATCCAAATCAGATATTGAAGAGTGTATATACCAAGCTTCTCATTTCGGGTTGCTATAAACGAAGGAAATTGTATGAATGAATTTAGAATTTTCGCAATGTTAAGAAACGAAGTTGGGCGCGGCTTAAATATTAAAAACGAGTCTTGCGCGAAGGGTGAAGAACGGCGGTTTTTAATAACAGCAATTGCCCAGAACAATACATCTTTGATGAAAGTTTACATCGGCGCAAATGCGCTTGGAGAGTTTCTAAAAAGAATAAACGATGAACTGAATTGGTTTGATCCAAATGATTCGGGTGCGGGGGAAAGAATTAGTTCTCTTGTAAAGGAAAATGAAGCGTTGCAGATCAGTCTTCAAAAGTTCCTTGATGCGGAAAAGGAAACTGTGCAGATCCGCGAAGAGCTTATAAAACAAGCAACCACGCTTGAACTTGTCCCCGAACTTCGGAACCATATTCAAGCCCAGGGGGTGACAATTCATGAACTTCAAGTTGATAAAGAATCATTGAAGCAACGTGTTTGCGAACTCGCGGAGTATAAAGATTTGGCCGACAAGGGACGTCGGGCCGCGGAAGCGGAGAACCGCCGGTTCAAGATCCTGATTGATGCACTTGGGAATTATATAATCTCATGAAGTTATCCGGGGGGCGGGAAGGGAGGGGGATATACCCCCTTAAGGGGGATATCTCCCCTTCCCTTCCTCTCCGCCTGAAAGGAACAAGAGAATCATGACAGAGAAAAAAGGTTGGAGGATTTGGGAAAAGACAGTTGAACAAGTTACGCAATACATCTTTGGACTGATACAGGATGCAAAGGTTGAAAGAGTATTTGGAGATTCCGAACCGTTGTTTTCGCCAAAGCAACAAGCCAGGATTGGATACTTGGAAACTGAAATTAGCGGGTTCATCGTTCATGGTGATAAGGATAAGTTGACCCGCTCTTGTGAAGAGTGGGGCCGCGCCCATGTTTGGGCATTTGAAAACAAACTTGAAAACTTGGAAGCGCAAAGGGGTATTTGATGAGAATATTTGTTATTGGTATTGGAATGTATTTACTTGGCCTGGGGATGGGTTATTGGATAACAGATACCCATAATCATAAACAATTCAAAAGAAGAATAATTATTGAACGTGACAACATGACACAACAACTATTGACCAAGGTTGCAAAGATACGATCAATTGCAGATGAAAAAATTGAAAGAACTATTAAGGCAAAGATCCTTGCAATGGAAACAAGAGAGAAGATGAACAAGGCGGGGAACTAATGGACCCGGTAACAATAATATTTATTTCAATTGGATTTGTTCTTGTCGGAATAGAGTCATATAGGCGGGGTCAGGCGTCCGCCTGGGCTGAAATGGGCAAGATTGAAAAGGGTGCGGAGAAGAGAACAAAAACTTGGAAGAGAATTGGTGCAATTGAAAAGATACCAATTGCGCCAAAAGAGCGCCCAGGCTCCCAGGGTGATTTGAAGAAAGATCCCTGCCAATATTGCGACGATCAATTGATAGTTAAAACAACGATGGGATTTATTCCTTGTGAAGCTTGCAGGAAGTCAAAAAACCCTGGTTGTTGTGAAAAGTGTCATCGTGACTTCAAAGAGTGTGTTTGCATTCCGCCTTCGATATTGAGGGAGAGAAAAGCGGATATCTTGAAAGACTGTGAAGCCTGTTATGGTCATGGCTCATTGCCCGTCGATGATGATCGAATTGGTTGTTGGCTTTGCGAAGGAACTGGAAAGGATAAACGATGAGAGAAGAAGTAAAAAACTTAAAGCCGGGCAATGCAATATGGATAAAGGATACCAACAGAAGGGGTTACGATGACCAAGGGCGCCTTATTTATAGAAAACATTGGATAAAGCAAACAGTTGAAAAAGTAGGAAGAAAATATATTTATGCAGGAAATTATAGGGTTGATATAAACGGGTCGGGTGATTTTGGTGTTAGCGGTGTAGCGTTTTCACTTGAAGAGGTTGAGCGCGATTGTTGGTTAAATAACAATAGGCAAAAGATCATAAGTAAAATTGAAAGATTGCGTTCATCTTATGGGCTGTTTAAGAAGCTTGAGGAAGTTCTAGGGGAATACGAATGAGCAGATCAAAAGCCTATGACCGACGATGGAGAAAGATTAGATACAGTTTTTTGGCAAGATTCCCTTTCTGTATAGGGTGTGATGCCTTGGGTCAAGTGACACCGGCAACGGAAGTTGATCATAAAATTCCGTTGGTGGAAGGGGGAACTCATGACGAAACCAACCTTCAACCTTTTTGTAAAAGTTGCCATTCGAGAAAAACGGCAGAAGATCGAAGAGATAGAACGGGAAAGCAAGTTGACGAAAGAAACACTTTCAGCCCGCTTGGATGCAGAACACCAAAAGATATCCGAGACGCGATAAGAGGGAAGGGGAAGCGATGATTCGATCAATCTTCATAGACTGGGAAGATAAGATTGATTGGAAGGTGGTCATCTATCCGGCAAGGCCAACAAGAAGGGAGAATAAAGAAATTGAATATCGGATGAAGCGCCTGGGCGAAAGGATTGCTAGAAAATGAAATGTCCAAGGTGCAAGCAACCGGCGTTGATTTATACAGAGCATGACGAAGAGACAACAATTGAAGAAGCGGCCAGGGGTGAAAAGAGGTTCATTGATGGGCTTCCGGAACCCATTGAGTGTCCAAATTGTTTTAGTCAACCAGCGGAGTATCTAGCAACGGACAAGAAGAAAAGGGATCATTTCTTTTGTTCAAATTGCTTTACCCCATTCACTATTGATGATACCGAAAACGAAAGGAACGAAGATGAAAGATAGAGTGTTTATTGAACTAGGCTATGGGGATGATTTTATCAATATTGATCCGGAAGAAATTGCAATGATGGTTCAAGAATTTGAATCACCGGCGTCGAAGAACTTCAAGACTATAATCACTTTGAAGAGTGGAGTACAAGCGACAACAGATGACACCATTGTAATTATCATGGAGAGGATGAAAAACGCCGCCGAGAAGCTTGGAAAGCGCGGGCGCTCTTTATGATGACCAATCAATCATGGGTCACGGTGCGGAAGTCTCTTCCCTATAATCAAGCGGTTGAGATCCAGCCGGAAACCCTTCCGGAAGATTCCCGTTGGATCGTTGCCGATTTAGAGTATGGGTATTACCAAGTTGGAAATATGTTCATGGGTACTTTGTTCCTCACGCCTTGCGGAAGAAAGATTGAAGCTCACTTGATCAAGCGGTGGTTCTATTTTTTTTGATGAGCCGATCACCAATCCCTCTTTATAGGTTGATCCCGATCTTGCTTTTGCTCTTAGTTTATTGTGTCGCTTCAATGATGCTTGCTTGGGTTCAAAGATTGATCGGGTCAGCGTTTCGGGACTTGAAAAAGCAACCAGCCAGCAGTAAAAAAAGAGGGTCAAAAGGGGTCGAGAGGGCGAAGGATCGAGACACAAGAGGGTAGGGGGGTCGCTTTATCTGATATAATCAGGTGTTGAACAACGAGCGCTAGTCATCTTTTTTTCGCCGCCAAGTTTTCCAAAAAAAGTTTATGGCCCAAATTCAGAACATAGAAGACTTGAGAAAATCGGTTAAAGGCCGAAAAGACAAGCGACCAACAACCACTTCACCGGCCGCGCCGCCTGGGGCGCCAGAATATCCCAAAGGCCAACTTGACTATCACGGAAAGGCTGAATGGTTTCGAGTCACAAAAGAGCTTGATGCACTTGGAACTCTTTCAACGGTTGATCGGTCTTGCCTTGTCAATTATTGCCGATGTTGGGCGCGCTATAAACAGGCGGAAACGGAATTGAACAAGCATGGATTCCTTTTGATTGAGGAAACCGGCCAGGGTTCAAAGAAGTATAAGAAGAACCCGGCAATCTCAGTTATTGAAAACGCCCAAGCTTTGATGTTGCAGTATTTGAAAAACCTTGGATTGACGCCGCTATACCGGCCTCGAATCCATAAGGATCCGAAAACCCAACAATCAAAAATGAATGATCTTTTGGTTGGCGGCCGTGGGTAATGCGAAAGACTGGAAGCAAGTTGAAAAATACTTGGGAAACATCGCAGAAGGCCGGACGAATGATTGCAAGTGGGTACGCCTTGCGGCACAAAGACATTTCCGAGATCTTGAATTAAAAAAGGATTTGTTCTATTTCGACCCTGAAAAGGGTCAGCGGATCATTGATTTCTTCCCAATACTTCGCCATACCAAGGGCGCCAAGTTTTTTGGCAAACCGTTTGAGCTTGAATTGTGGCAAAAGACTTGGCTATTTCTTCTCTTTGGTTGGCGCCGGCATGAAGATGATCTTCGAAGATTTTCAACTTCGACCAAGTATGTTCCCAGGAAAAACGGGAAGACGGCGGAAGCCGCCGGGGTTGGCAACTATCTTTTCGTGATGGATGGTGAGCCAGGGGCGGAAGTTTATTCCCTGGCGAACTCCAAGGATCAGGCGTCCATTGTTTTCAACATGGCGGCGGCTATGGTCAACCGTTCGCCGGAACTTGCGGCAATTGTTGAAGTCTATACCGAGATCATGACAATTGATGCCTCTCTTTCTCAGTTCCGGCCGTTCGCTTCGAATTGGAAGAAGATGGACGGGTATGGAGCTTCCGGCGTGATAGCCGATGAGGTACACGCATTTGATCAGCGACAACTTTATGATGTTGTGAACTCATCGCGCGGATCCAGGGACCAAAGTCTAATGTATTCGATTTCAACGGCCGGGTATGACATTTCAACAATCGGATATGAATTGTTTGAATTGGGTTGCGATATTCTGGAAGAGACTTCCGAAGATGACTCATTCTTTCCAGTCATTTATTCAATCGATGACAAAGATGATTGGGAGAACGAAGAAGCCTGGGCCAAGGCAAATCCAAACTTGGGCATATCAAAATCTTTTTCCTATATGCGCGATCAACATAGACTCGCTAAGAATTCGCCAGGGTTTCAGAATGAGTTTTGGGTGAAGGAATTGAACATTTGGACAACAAGCGCATATTCCCATATTGAGCCGGAAGCTTGGAAAAAATGCGATAAAGCATACCCGCTTGAATTCCTCATGGGTCGGCCTTGTCATGTTGGAATTGATTTAGCTTCCGTTCGAGACTTCACCGCTATGATTTTTTATTTTCCGGAATTCGAAGATAGAAAAGCGGCGGCCCTTGGGAAATATTACGTTCCAATGAAAGCATTGGATATCAAGAAGAACCATATTCAAGACAAGATCCGAACCTGGGCAAGAAAGAAATTGGTCACGGTCACGGCCGGGAAAACTACAGATTACAAAGAAGTGTTCAAGCATTTGAAACAAGCGTACAAGGTTTTTGATATTAAGAACCTGGGATTCGATCCGCATAATGCAAAAGAGTTTATTTCAATGGTTGAATCCTTGGAGGTCCCTTGTATTTCGGTCCGTCAAGGTACACTTTCAATGAGCGAACCAATGAAGAAATTGGATCGCCTATACCTAGAAGAAAAGATTCTTTTTGGAAAAGATCCGGCGCTTAGATGGATGGCGGGCAATGTTACCGCGATCACCGATGACAACGAAAACATCAAGCCTTCAAAGAAGAAAAGCAAAGAGAAGATAGATGGATTTACAGCACTTGTGAACGCTATTTATGCAGAGCAAAACCCAGGTGAAGAACCAGAAGAAAACCCGTATTCAAACGGGAATCCTTTATTAGTCATTTAATTTTCGATACTATGAGACTATGGGCCTATTAAGTTTTTTATTCAAAAAGGATCCCGAAGAAAGGGCTTCCGGTGCGGTAGATCTTAGTCATCCAAAGGATCCGGGAATCGTTAAGGTGTTCGGTTCCCCTGGGCAGTCAACAACGGGAATCAAGGTCACGCCGAAGACTTCTATGGAAGAGGAAGCGGTGATGACTTGTTGCCGGATTATTGGCGAAACCTTGGGTATATTCCCTTGGCAAATTCTTCAAAAGAATTCTCTTGGAGTTGCTAGAAAGGTACGCAGTCATCCACTTTGGGAACTCTTGACGCTTCGGCCTAATCCAGATCAAAGCGCCGTTCAGCTTTTTGAATACATTGGATTTGTTACGGCGTTACGCGGCCGTTCTTATTTGGCCGTGAATTACAATGCGGGCAACCCGGTTGAATCATTGGTTCCCCTGGATCCAGATAGAACAAGAGCCTTCCGCGGGGAAGATGGTCACAAAGCATTCGCGCACCGGGACACCGCCGGCCGATTATTGATTTTTAATCGAGAAGAAATTGTTCACTTCACGGATATAAGCTTGGACGGCATTGAAGGAATGAACCGGATTGAACACGCCAGGGAAACCATCGGTGCATCATTGGCGTTGCGAGAATATGGAAACCGCCACTTCACAAGCGATGCAACACCGGGCGGAGTTTTGGAGATTCCCGGAACCCTGGGCGGACCAGAAAACCGCGAAGAATTCCGGCGAAAGTGGCAAGAGAACTATTCCGGATTGCAGAACAAGCACAAAACGGCGGTTCTTGAAGGCGGGGCATCATTCAAACCAATTTCCGTTTCACCGGCAGATAGTGAATGGTTGATGGCAAGAAAGTATACCCGCGGCCAAGTTGCGGCAATGTGGAGAATCCCAGGATACAAAGTTGGGGATCTTGAAAGGTCCATCAAGGCGAACATTGAACAACAAGCAATCGAATTCTTGACCGAAACAATGCTTCCCTGGGTTCGCAGAATGGAACAAGAGGTCAATTGGTCTTTGCTTACTCGCAAAGAACGGATCGAAGGAATGTATGCAAAGCTTCGATTCGAAGGAATTCTTCGGGGTGACTCCAAAGCCCGCGCCGAATTTTACAAAATTCTCTTCAACATGGGGGCTATCAATCAAGATGAAATCAGGGAGCTTGAAGAAATGAATCCCATTCCGGATGGCCTGGGTCAAAAGTATTATGTTCCCCTGAATATGGTTGATGTAGAAACTGCAAATTCCATGAAAGATGAAATTGCCAAAGATTCGGAAGAATGAATTTATTTGAAAAAAAACCAAATTCATGAGAATCTTTGAGTATGAGCAGGGAATTAAGATCATATAAATCCGCGTTGAAAATTGAGCGCCGGATGCACGAAGGAAAAGAGATTCTTTCCTTACGCGGTACGGCCGCCGTTTTCAATCAACTATCGGATCCGATCATGGGATTCTTCCGCGAACGGATCATGCCGGGCGCCTTTGATGGTGTAATGGAAGATGATGTTCGTGCGCTTTTCAATCATGATTATAATCTTGTTTTGGGAAGATCCGCGGCAAAAACTCTAAAGTATGGCGTTGATGAAAATGGCCTTTGGTATGAAGTTGATCTTCCCGATACCGAATATGCCCGCAACCTTGCCCATTCAATAGAGCGCGGAGATATTGATAAAAGCTCTTTTTCTTTTTCAATTGAACGCGGCGGGGATAAGTGGTTGCAGGATCCCGAAGATCTATCAATGGAGATCCGCGAAGTAAACCGGATTGAAAGATTGTTTGATGTTTCGCCGGTGACAATTCCAGCTTACCCGCAAACTTCGGTTCAAGTTAGCGCGCGATCAATCAGTCACGCCAGCCGGGGGGAATCGAAGAATCCAAAGCTAATTGAAACCCTGATTGCCGCAAGAACCAACAACGAGACAAGCCGCGAAGATGTGATTGAAGCGTTGATGATGGTTTCCGATGGCCTTAGTTTCGACGACATGAAAGATTGGATTGAAAACGGAAACGAAAAAAGAGTTATTTCCTTTGCCCCATTTGCAGAAATTTTGAAGGTTTCCGAGGAACGAGCAAAGTTGGCATTCAAGGAATTGCGAAAAGATTCAAAGGGAGACGAGGCGCCCGCGGATGATTCCGAATTTGCAGACCTCAAATCAAAATTATCAGATATGGAAGAAAGAATTTTTCTTTTGGAAAACCAGCTTGAAGCTCAAGCGCAACTTCAACTTTTAGAAGGGGATGGAAAATGAGTCAGAAATTACGGGAACTCATCGCGGAAAGTGTAACTTTGACCAAAGATACCCGGCGCCTAATGGGGCAAGAAAACCGCGGCGCGGCCGAGAATAAAAAGATTGATGAGAATCATACTCGGATCGGGGTTGTTGTCGAAGAGATTCAGCGCGAACGCGCCCAGGTTGAAAATGAGCGGTCCATGAATCGCAAAGCTTTTGAGCTTGAAGATGATCTTCGAAAAGATGGCAAGAATGATGATCCCAAGGAACAGCGTAAAAAAATCTTTCGCCGCTATTTGATTGGTGGAAGAAACGAAGTTTCCCAAGAGGAATTCCGTTCAATGGTTTTCAAGGGTGACAATCAACGCGCTCTTTCTTCTGATGACGTTGCCGCCGGTGGCGCATTGATCATGCCCGAAGAATTCCTTCCCGAACTCATCAAGTTCATTGATAACTCTTTCAGGTTGAAAGATGCGGTTCGAACCCTTCCGCCTACAACCGCCGATTCCTACGGAGTAGCCGAGCTTACCGCGGATCCAGACGATGCAGAAATGACTCCGGAACTAGGAACCGGATCAGATGATTCCGCAATGGGATTCCAGAAGAGGCGAATCACTCCGCATCCAGCGGCCAAGAGAATCAAGGTTTCCAATGAACTCTTGAGAATTGCCGTTATGAATCCAGAAGCTCTTGTCAATGAGCGCCTTGGCTATAAGTTCAAAGCAGTTCAGGAAAACAAGATCATAAACGGATCCGGCGCGCTGGAGCCACTGGGCTTCATGGTAGCAAGCGCCGATGGAATTGATACGGATCGGGATATTGCAACCGACAATACCGCCGCACTAATTGACTTCAAAAACCTGATGAGAGCAAAGCATGGGTTGAAAGAAGGGTATTGGCCTACAGCAACTTGGCAAATGCACCGGGACATTCTTTCCCATATTGCCAGGATTACCGATGGTGAAGACAAATTCATTTGGGAACCCAATACCAAAATTGATGACCCTGAAACTCTTTTAGGGAAAGAAATCATTCTTTCTGAATATATGCCCAATACAATCGCCGCAAATGCTTATGTGTATATGTTCGGTGACTTATCCCATTATTGGTTTGGAATGAGTCAAGAGGTTGTCATCCAAGTTCTTTCCGAGCTTTACGCGGAGAACAACCAAACGGGCTATATTGGCCGTATGAAGTTTGACGGGCAACCCGTGCTTTCGGAAGCATTCAAGCGCGGAAAAATGGGCGCGGCATAAGCCAGGGGAAACAGAAACTAAAAGAATTCAATCTTAAAATGATTCTTTTGAGAAGGGGTACAAGATGCAAGGTTTACTAAAAAGCGCAAAAATAAGTGTTTCCCTGGGCGCCCAGGCCGACGGACAGGCAACCGTCCAGGGCGCAACCCTGGATATGCAGGGATTTGACGGGGTTCTTTTCTTGGCAAAGTTTGATGATGTTGATGATACTTCTGTTATCACTTTGAAAGCTCAAGAGGGGGGCCAATCGGATATGTCTGATGCCGCCGAGCTCACCGATGGAAACGCAACCTTCACCGCCGGGGCCGCCGATGCGGATGATAAACTTTTGGGGCTTGATGTATATCGGCCGCTCAAGCGATACATTCGCGCAGAATCAGTCATTGGTACGGCAAATGCAACCTTGGCCGCGATCATCGCAATTCAGTACAAGGGGAGGATTGAGCCGGTAACACAGTCGGCCGACCTGATAAATTCCCTTAGCTTAATTTCCCCTTCCTAAAATGGTATCTTTGGGGCGGAGGGTTAAATTATGAAAACAATGCGAATCAAAGTATTCGGGCGCTTGAACACGCCCGAACTAACAATTGGGCCTGGGCAAGTCGCCATTGTTGATCAAAAACTTGGGAAACAACTTTGTAAATCCGTACAAGCGGAAGAGACAAAAGAACTTACCAAGGGCGAGAAAGATAGAGCGAAGAGAAAGGCCGCGGATCCGGACGAAGAAGAGAAGCCCAAGGACAAGCCGAAGGCGAAAGCCAAGGACAAGCCGAAGGATGAACCCAAAGAGCCGGAAGACGGCGGGGAAGAGTTACGCGGAACCGTATTTGATGAGGGGTAAAAAGTATGTTCAGTGTCGAGGTAGAAACAGGCCCGGCGCTGGAACCGCTCACAATCGAAGAGGTAAAGCGGGATCGGCGTCTTGATCTAACAGACGGTGAACCCGCGCCGCCACTTCCAACCGTTGCGCTTGTTGCCGAAGCCGGGAACGTAGACAACGGGGCGCACCAATGGAAAATCACTTTTCAAACGGCCGACGGTGAAACAACCGGAAGCCCAGGTTCCGAAGTTCTTACAACCGACGCCGGCCAGGGCAAGGCAGATATCACGCTTCCAATTGGGGGTTCCCTGGTAACAGGCCGGAAGGTATACCGGACCGCCGCCGGTGGATCCGTTTTCAAATTGGTTGCCACGGTAGCCGATAACACCGCAACCACTTATCAAGATAATATTTCCGATGCGAACCTGGGCGCGGATATCCCGGCAATCAATTCAACCTTGGATCCACAACTTACTCTTTTGATTGAGAATGTAAGAACTCAGGCAGAAAAGCATACCGGACGGGCCTTGATCACTCAGACTTTGACTTACTATCCAAAAGCTTTTCCAGATAGTTCGGGGACCGGATTGATAATTCCAAGGGCGCCTTTGCAATCAATTACTTCCGTAAAATACATTGATACTAATGGCGTTCTCCAAACCTGGGATTCGGCAAAGTATGTTGTTGGCACTAGGCCAGGGCGGGAAGCGATTCTTCCGGCTTATGGTGAAGGTTGGCCGAGTGTCAGAACAAGCGGGGTATTGAACCCGATTGAAATAGAATTCATTGCGGGCTATGGCAATCCGGCCGATGTTCCGGCGCCAATCAAACAAGCTATGTTAGCGCACTTGGGTTTCATGTATGAGAACCGGGAAGGGTTTCTTCTCTTCGGTGTTCCTTCTTCCAGGATTCCAGATGCCACGTTAGCGGTTTATAAAAGTTATGAAATTCCATACTGATGATACGAGCGGGAAGGTTAAAACATAGGGTAATAATTCAAAGCCCGGTGGTTGCGAAAGGCGCCGCCGGTGGCGAAGTTATAACCTGGGTGCATTTCAGAACTGTATATGCCGGGGTTGAGCCAAGAACCGCCAAGCAAATATTCACTTCCGCTCAATTGGTATCCGAGATTTCCCACGTTGTTATCATTCGATTTATCCCAGGGCTTTCGGTAAAGCAAAGAATTCTTTATGGAACCCGCATTTTCGAGATCAAGAATACAATTGATGTAGAAGAAAAGCATGAAAGGATTGAGATCCATTGTAAAGAGGTTCAATTGTGAGTGACCTTGGATTTGCCCGCGATCCGGATATCATTGGATTGAAAACGGTTCTTGCCAACCTGGGAGATATTCCGGAAGGGTTGCCGCGTTCAGCGCTTAGGACTTCATTAAGAAAATCAGCAAAGCCCGTGAAAGAGGGAATCCAGATCCGGGCGCCCAAGGCCGCGAAGCACAAAACCAAAGTGCGCGGGAAAGTCGTCAAGCGGCCGTTATCTCGCGGAATCATTATCAAGTCTTTGAAGATGGGCAAGCGCGGGAAGAATGCGCCGGTGATAATTATCGTTGGCCCAAGGTCTGAAAACTATTATGGAATCTTTTTTGAATACGGATCCAAGCAACATGAAAAGCGGCCTTTTGTGCGCCCGGCTTGGCAAGCAAACAAGGGCGCGTCAATGCGGATCTTTTCCGAAGAAATGCGGATCCGTATTGGAAAGCATATCCGAAAGTTGGAAGCCAAGGGAAAACGATGACAATAGATGAAGCTTTCTTTTCCTTGCTTTCAAATGATGCTGATGTTGTGGCGAAAGTCTCCAATAGGATTTATCCGGACAAGCTTCCTCAAAATGTTGAATATCCCGCAATCCGTATTGTTCTTACCTCGGAAACTCACAATCCAATTGCGGGCGGGGTTGATGATTTACCAAAGGCCGGAATCGATGTTGATGTATTCGCGGCTTCCAGGGAATCGGCAAATGTAGTTTCCGAACTTGTAAGAATTTCGCTTGATGGATACAATGGAACTATTGACGGGCTAATAATACAGGCAATTATGATGAACAATCGACAGCATTTTTACGACGATGACGAAGATGCTTATCAAACATCAAATGATTTCTTGGCGTTTTTTGAACAATAGGGGGCGGTAATGACTGGAACCGCGGCATATGGGAAAAAGATAAAAGTATCCGATGGGGCAAACTGGCTAGAGTTGCCGCAAGCCGATGGAAACCTTGATCTTGAGGCGGCCGAATTGGATGATACGTCCTCTTTGGATGCGGGGGTTCGGTCAAGAATCATGGGCCTTTTGGATTCCGGCCTTTCTGTGACTTGTGAATACATGATTACCGGCGGCGCGCTGAATACTGCGCTTGCAACGGTTCGTTCTCAGTTCTTAGCCAGGGCAACAACTTATTTTCAATATCTTCCTTCTGGCGTCTTGGCTGATGGCTTTGATATTCCATGCAAGATCTTGAATTACAAGCAAGCCGGCGGAGTCGATGGAAAAGAAGTTGTGTCATTTGAACTAAAAGGGGATGGCGCGGTGACTGCGGCGGCGTCCGATCCGCCGGCCTAAGCCATGACGGGGACAGCTTCTTATAATACCGCAATCAAGCAACCGGGGACCGCAACCACGTTTACGGATGAAGCAACGACCAATACGAGCGGCAATGTTTATCAAGTCACGGACGCAACAAAACAAATCTTTGATCGGGCAACCGTTCCAGTTGTAGAAGATGGCGGGGTTCCCGTTGTTCCCGATGAAATAAACTATCTTGATGGCTCGGTAACATTGCCCGCGCCGCCTGGGGGTGTTGTTACAATTTCCGGGAAATATATTCCAATGACAGTTGTCGCAACCGGAAAGGAATTTTCGGTTGAGCTTACGGCAACGGAGCTAGACGATACCGCGTTTGGTGATGCCGGCTACAGATCCCGCGTCATTGGCCTCATTGATGTATCCGCAACCCTTCGTTTGAATTGGGCTAATGGTTTTTTCATTGCGTCCCTCTTGGCGCGCTTACCCTTGGTTTTCGAAATAAAGCCAGGGGGCGCGGATCCAATTATGCGCGCTTGGATGGTAATTCCTGATGTTGGATGGAGCGGGGATATTGACGGGATCGAAGATGAAGAAGTATCATTTGCTCTTGATGGCGCCGGAATCCCGAATGCGGATTTTGCCTTTCTATAATGAGTAAACCCGAAAACCTACGCGATAAGCTCAGAGCAAAAACGGTTGGATCCAAGAAAACCTTCCGCTCTAAGATCGTTGAATTCGACGGCGTTGATTTTGAGATTCGGGAACCTACCGTTGCGGATGCCCATGAAATCCTTCGGAAAGGATACCCGGACGGAAAGATTGAAAAGGGCGTGCTACCCAACACCGGGGAACTTCACGTTTGGGCCTTGATCCTTTGCACTTATGTTCCAGGGACAGAAGAAAAGGTTTATGAGGTTGGGGATTTGGAATCCCTCAAAGCGGCGCCCGCTTCCTCATTTGTTACAACCCTTGGATCCGCGGCCTATGCCTATATAGCACCAACCAAGAAATCCGAGCCAAGCCCTAAAAAAAAATAGAGTCTGACGCGCTCTTGCGGGCGCAATTGTTTGTTGGTGACAGGCTTGGCAAAACCCTTTGTGAACTTGGCGCAATCCCTTATTCGGAATTGTTTCTTTGGTATGAATGGTTTACCTTAAAAGATAAAGCAATAGAAAAAGCAACGAAGAGGGGAAAAGGGAAAAGGTAATGGCTTCAATTGGTGACTTGTTTGTAAGGATCGGCGGAGATACTAAGGGGCTACAGAGGGCCGCTAATAAATCCAAGGGACTTGCCAAGAACATTGGTGCTTCCCTGGGGGGCGCGGCGAAAGCTTCGCGCCGGCTTGTAAATTCCCTGGGGGGAATGGTTCCCATGTTGGCGGCCGCCGCCGGTGCGCTTGGCCTGGGCGCGTTAATCAAAAGCTCTTTGGAAGCGGTTGACGCCCAAGCAAAACTTGCCGACAAACTTGGAATCTCAATGGAGGGGTTACAGGGAATCACGGACGCCGCGGAACAGGCCGGAGTGAAGGCCAGCGCAACCGGGACAGCTATACAAAGAATGGTCCGAAGAATTGCGGAGGCGGCCAAGGGGACCGGCGAAGCAAAGGATGCGTTAAAAGAAATGGGATTGGACGCCGTTGACCTCCAAACCGCCGGGCCGGAAGAGGCGTTGAAAAGAATTGCTGATAAATTCAAAGATGTTGGCGATCAGTCAACGCGGGTTCGTCTTGCGTTCAAGTTGTTTGATACGGAAGGGGTTGCCTTGGTCAATCTTTTGAAGGGCGGCCGGGAAGCAATTGATGCGGTGAATGAAGAAATGGAACAGATGGGCCTATTGTTGAGTAGGGCGGATGCGGCCAAGATCGAAACCTTCAACGATTCGATGAATCGATTGAAATCAATCTTTTCCGCTTTGGCTGATGTAGCAACTTCGGAAATTTCCCCATTCATGAAAGCGGCTGTTGATAAGATGATCGGCGCGTCAAAGGAAAGCGGGAATCTTAGAGAAAAAATAGTGAACCTTTTTGAAGATGCGGTAAAAGGAACAGGCGCTTGGATGGACGCCTTAAACGGGGTGATGTTGGCATTTGAAACCGTTCGCCTTGGGCTTCATGCGATTGAATCGGCGTTTATCTCCATTACCGCTGGCGTGTTAGAGCAGATTGATAATATTGCGGATGCCTTGATGGGGATTCTTTCCGCGATCCCTGGGCAATCGGCTTCCGCCGCTTCCGATGCAATTCTTCATTGGAGAAAAAAGTTACCGGAATGGCAAAGCTTTTTTGATGAGTGGGGCGGCGCTTCGGCCGCGGCCACGGAAGAAGCTTTTGATGATTGGCAAAAGGCCAGAAAAGCATATGAAGAGGGGGTTGATATTTCGGGACTCTTGCAACAATTTCAAGATATTCGGAATGATGCCAACAAAACCGCCGCGGCAGTCGCGGCCGCGGCTTCCGGCTCCAAGGGGCCATCTGTAGTTGATCCAGCTAATGACCCTTTCTTCGCTGAATTATTCAAGCCGCTTACCGCAAAAGAAGACAAGATGCTAAAAGATTTGGGCGATCCTTCCAAGGATCCTTTTTTTGCCGAATTATTTGATCCGCTTTCTACCGAAGAAAATAAGGTGCTAAAGGCCTTGGAAGAACAGATGACAGGGGTTTCGGATTCTGGCAAAGAATCGTTTTCCAGTATGTTTGACGAAGTGGCCGAGGGCTTCGGGGATATGGAACAACAAGGCAAGCAATGGATGAATGATCTTGTTGATATTATTGATAGGGGCCTGGATACGGGGGAATTTGAATTTGGGGAATTCTTCCGAAACATTGGAAACCAGTTGAAGAGATCAGGAATAGAATCATTGATTGGCGGGCTAGTTGGAAGCATTATCCCAGGCGGCGGCAATTTGCTTGGCGGTGGCGGGTTGTTGGAAAATATTCTTTTACCTTCCGCCGGCGGATCTTCAAAATCTTTAGCGGCATTACCAGGGGGCGGCGGCTCCGATGGGACAACCGTTCAGCTTTTCGATCAAAGGCAAAGCGGCGCACCATTGGAAAGAAGGGAATCAAAAAGTTCTACCGGGGAAAGACAAATGAAGATCTTCATCAAGGATACGGTCAACGAAGGATTTCAGGAACGCGCTTTTGATGACAACTTAAACCAGGGCTTCGGCATGAGGCGGCGGGGTAGATAATGGCGGCCTGGCCCGGGACTTTACCGCAACGCCCAAAGATTCAAGGGTACAACGAAAGCTTGCCTGATGTATTGTTGCGCTCGGAAGTTTCCAGCGGGGAAGCAAAATCAAGGCCACGGGCAACAAGCAATGTTCGAACCTTGAAAGTTCAATGGCTCTTTGAATCCTTAGCACAAAGAACAACTTTCATTACTTTCTTTACCGTTACCATCAAAGGGGGATCCCTGGCATTCCAAATGGAAGATCCGCTTGATGGAACACTTTTGAATTTCCGATTCCGACAAGTTCCAACAATCCGCGCTTTGTCGGATACCGCTTTTGAAGTTGATGGGTTGTTGGAAGAAATGCTTTAGAAATGCGCTCACTCACTCAAACTTTCAAATCCGCAATATTCGCCCTGGCAACAAGCGAAGTTTTCGCGCTCTTAATTACAATTGATCACGCCAGCATTGTTACACCGATTCGAATATGTACGGATTCCGTCAATGTTCTTTCCAACGCCCGGACATTTGTTCCAGCTCTTTTTGATATCGCACTTCCAAATCAGGATGATGAATTCAGCGCCGTATCTTTTACGGTTGATAATGTTGATCGGCAAATTGTTCAGGCGATCAGGACGGCAACCGGCGCGCCGCCGACCTTTGATATTGAAGTTTGTTTAGTGTCGGATCCTAATAATGTAATTGGCCCGATTTCTCTTGAAATCATTGGCGCCGACTACAACGCAAAAAAGGTTTCTTGCAAACTAAGTTATGAACCGATTATTCAAGAGAAGTTTCCGGCGGATGCTTTCACGCCGTCAACCGTTCCGGTAATGTTCCAGATATGATAAAGGATTGGGCAAATAGTTATATCGGATTGCCTTTCAAAGAATTCGGAAGGGATGAATCCGGCGTTGATTGTTGGGGCTTGATCCGCTTGGTGTATCAACGTGAATTGGGGATTGAGCTTCCGGAACATCTTGAATACAAATCAGTCCGCGATATTAAGGCGATAAGCGGAAAAATTGAAGAGTCACGGCCGGGATGGGTAGGCGCGGATCCGCATGACCTCTTACCGTTCGATATTGTACTTTTCGCTTTTAATGGGCTTCCTGGGCATATCGGAATTTTCGTTGATAATGGATACTTCATCCATTCAAAACGGGGTTGTAATGTAGTGGCCGAGCGCTTGGATTCGATCCGATGGAACAAGAGAATTGAGGGGTACTATCGGAATCGAGAAGTTGTTGAAACGATGGTTCCGGTTATCGCCCAGGTTGACCCGATCCTTTCGTCAAAACGAAGTTTCCGTTTTGTGTCTTCCGGAAGTTCCATCAAGAAGGTGTTGGAGCAGATGGGAATTGAAAACCACTTTGTTTCCGTTTCCTTGAACGGGCATCCACTTATGCCGCAATTCTATGATCATTGCCGGCCGCGCCCAGGGGTATCGGTTGTCATTCGGGTACTTCCAGCCGGGAGCGATGACGCAAAGGATATTCTGGGAGTCGTCGCAACAATCGCATTGCTTACCCTGGGGCCGGCGTTGGCGGAAGGATTAGCCGGAACCCTGGGAGTATCCACAAGGATTGCTTCCGGGATAGTGAATTTCGGGGCCGGGCTATTGATTAGCTCACTTGCGCCGCCGCCACAATTGCCGGTTCGTCATCAAGTTTCAAGAGATCCAGATGTTCATTCAACAACCGGGATATCAAACCAGTTCAGCCCATATGGGCCTTTTTCAAAGATTTATGGAACCAGGGTTCTTTATCCCAACAAGATAAACGAATGGACGGAGGTCATTGATAACGATCAATATTTGCGGGTAGTGTTCGGCGTTGGATATGCGAACAGTTTGTTCGATCTTGAAATTGATCAGGTGAAGATAGGCGAAACCGCAATTGAAAACTTTTCCGGGATCAATCATAAGTTCGCAAGGTGGGGGGATCTTACCGATACAGATAAGGCGTTTTGGATTCCGAACATTGAAGAAGATGCCTTAAGTGTGCTTGTTCGGGAAGTTGACGCCGCAACCGTTCGAACAAGCGCGGGATCCGCGCGGGGTGTTAGCGTTGATATTACTTTCCCAAAAGGTTTGGCAACTTTCAATTCCAGCGGCGCACGAACACCGCGAACAGTTGAATTCAATTTAGAGATAGCACCAACCGGCGGTTCAAACTGGGTTCCCTTCGTGGACACTTCCGGCGTTCTTTCGGTTAGCGGAGACAATTACCCAATCGATATTGCAAATGCCGCTTCCGTTTATGACCCGATAACGAATGCGATGTATGTCATCTCTGGAACTACTACCGGCGCAACAAACACCGTTGCTTGTTACAAGTATGATTTTGCAACGAGCCAATGGATAGCAATTGCAGATTACCCAGGGGCAACCGGCGTTTCTCATCACCGGGCAATTCTTTTCAATGACAAAATTTATTGTATTGGCGGAACAACAACAAGCGTTCTTTTGGAAGATACTGTTCGGATTTATGATATTGCTCTGGATTCTTGGTCCGACGGATTCGCTCTTTCCGCAAACCAGCAAAGAAAAGATCATGTTGCGCTTCATCAAAACTTGCCGAGTGTTGGAGATATCATCACGGTTTACGGTGGGCGGGATGGTTACGGGACAGCCAAGCCCGGCGCGGATTCGATGTTTCTGGTTGATTTCGCCGGCAATGCAATTGATTTTGATTTCTATACTCAGGGTAGTTACCCGGATGATAACTACATTGGCGCGGAAGCTCATGTTGATGAAGGCGATGTTGGAACCGATCAACAATATATTTACCTGTTCGGCGGATCCTATATTGACGGAACCATGAATGATGATATGCAAAACTTGGTATTGAAGTATGAGGATTTGGGCGGTGGTGCAAAGGTTTGGATTTATACTTGGACCCAAAGAATATTGGAATACACCGCAACATACCGGCCAAGCGTTGTACCCCTGGGCGGCCGAAAACTTCTATACGCCGGGGGTGCCACAAGTGCAACCAGCGGCAACGCGGTAATTGAAGCCTATATTATTGATTTGCTTTCCGGTTCTTTTATTGTCACGCCCAATGATCCGTTTCCCTTGGGGCGGCATGGGATGGCGGCCGCGGCTGATAGCCTGGGCGGTGTTCATTTCGTTGGCGGGTATGCAACGCCAGGGGCGCCGGTCAATGATGATTTCATGACTTCCGCCGGAAGCATAAAGAAAACGATCACCGCCGCGTCATCTTCGACGGTTCGCAAAACTTATGAAATGCAGGGGTTAGCGGAAGGCGCCTATGATATCCGGGTAAAAAGAGTCACGGCCGACGCCACTTCAACAAGCATTATTGATGAGATGTACTTGACCGCCATAAGGGTTTTCAAGTCAAGCGACCCTATCAATACAAATAAGTTGTTGCTTTGGATGATGCGTATCAAGATCACGGAACAATTAAATGGATTGATTACCGAAGGGAACATTCGGGTTGGTTCCCGGCTTCCTTCATGGGATGGGGCGGCAATCTTGAACCGGGCCAGATCAAACAACCCTGGCTGGGCAATCTTGGATGCACTCACCGGCAACGCTTTCAAGCGAACCATTGCCGCAAGCAAGATTGATTTTGATGGAATCAAAGCTTTTGCCGATCATTGCACCGCTAAGGGGTACGCCGTAAATGTTGTTATTGATACGGTTAGCCCGCTTTTTGAGGTGTGCCAAAACTTAGCCGCAACCGGCCGGGGAAAGTTTATTTCCGTTGATGGGAAATTCACTGTTTTGATTGATGAGGAAAAGAGCATTGTTGTTCAACACTTCACGCCGGCAAATTCCCGCAACTATTCCGGGCAAAAGAAATTTCAAAGGATCCCGCATGGCTTACGGATCCGCTTTGAAAACGAAAACGCCGGTTTCCAAATGGACGAACGTATTGTTTATGATGATGGCTACACTGAAAACAATGCAACCGAGTTGGAGGATATGGATCTTTGGGGGGTCACGGATCCGGATCAAGTTTGGACGCTTGGAAGAATCTATATTGCGGAAGCAAAGCTTCGGCCGGAAGGACACCAATTTGAAACTGATGTTGAAAACCTGATTTGTACCAGGGGTGATTTAATCCATTTTACGCATGATGTGATTCTAGTTGGTCTTGGTTGGGGCCGGATAAAGGCGCTTACTATTGCCGGGGGCAAGGTCACTCAAATTCAACTAGTGCAAAAGATCGATACCCTGATAGCAACCAACTATTCAATGCGGATCCGTGAAGATGATGCGGATTCAAATCTTATCACGGTGACAGTTTTGGCAAGCGGTTTCAACGATACCTTCGAAGTTTCATCGGATTTGGATGAAGGTCTTGTTGTGAATGGGGATCTTACCCAGGTTGGGGAACAGGGTTCCGAATCCATTGAACTTGTAGTTGAGAAAATCGTTTACAAGGAAGAGTTGGGCGCAACGATTCATTGCGTTGATCATGCGTATCCTGGTTTGGATGATGCGGTTTCCGGTGGAATCCCGGCCTATACTTCGAATATCACAGTTCCCAAGTCTTCGCCACGAATCAGGCCGCCGGATCCGGTTGTTGATCAAATCATTTCAGATGAATCGGTAATGATCCGTGATTCTGATGGATCTTTTCGGGCTGTAATGAAAGTTGTTTTGCGGCCGCCTATTGCCTCCAATGCGGCGGCGGAAACTCTTCATGCTCTTTTCAGAAGAACCGATTCCCCTGGGTCCGGTTGGGAATCTCCGCCGATCACTTCCGCCGACAACAATGAATTGATCTTTTCAGATGTTGAAACCGGCATTGAGTATTCCGGATACATTCGGTACATGACTAGATTTGGAGAGGTTAGCGGTTGGGTTGCTTTCGGTCCTCATACGATTATCGGAAAGGGAACGCCGCCGGATGATGTTGTTGCGGCCAACTTTACTCTTTCCGCTTTGAGTGTTTCGATCAATTGGACCGCGGTTCAAGCGGCCGACGTGGAAAGATATATTCTCAAGCGCGGGGATGGGGCTTCAACCTGGGCAACCGCCGATATTGTTTTTGATGGCCCGGCAACTTTCTTTTCTGAAACGCCATTTGGAACCGGGGATTTCATTTATCATATCAAGGCCGTTGATACCGCCGGGAATGAATCGGTGAACACTTATGAAAAAGCTTTCACGGTAACGGCGCCAAGCGTTCCAACGAACTTCACCAATACCGATCTTGGGAACCTTTACAATTTCAGATGGGACACAAGCAATTCCGCAACCTGGAAGATCACGCAGTTCAATCTTTACAAGGGGGCGGTTGGTGCGGGCTTTGGTGCCGCAACAATTCGGGATGCCGCCTTTGCGCAATCCTTTGTTTCTTCAACGGAAGTTGGGGATTTCTGGGTGACTGCGGTTGACCTGGGTGAAAACGAATCCGCCGCCGCCGGACCAATCACGGTCTAGGTTTTCTTTGCAACTTTTTTCAATCCGTTTTACTATAAAGTTATGAGATTGATTGTTAGGGATGCGCCGGTTGAAGCAGAAGAAACATTAAGCAATGCAAAAATGCCGGAAGCAATAAGAAGCCCGGCAAACGGAAATACCACAATTAGAGTCATTTGCACTTGTACCGATCCAGCGGGCGGGAAGTATTCAAGATCGGGCGATACAGATACAGCATTTGCAATAAATGTTCTTCAAGATGATTACGTTACCTTGGGAGTAAACGGAAACATCTTGAATCTACACGAAATTGCCAATACCCACTTCAACGGGAAATGGTCTTTTTCCGGTGATACGGTTTCCAATTCTTCTTTGACATGAAATTAGTTCTAGTATTCTTTCTTGCGGCCTCAATCCTTGGGGCAAATAATCTTGTTCGGCGTTCGATCAACGCCGACCGCATTACAACGGGAACTCTCAATTCAACCCTGCTACCAGCAACCGGAACATGGTCAACGGGTGTCAATATTCAAACAACCGGCGTTATTGAAACAACGGATCATATCAGCGCCGATAAGATCCGGCCGACAACCGATGACAATAATATTCGGGTTCAGAATAAAGCGGGAACTTCGGATATTATTTTCATTGATGTTGCCGGGGTAAAGGTTGGAATCCAGAAGGTTCCGGAAAAGGAACTTGATGTTGAAGGCGAGGTCAGGGCCGGCGCATTCATAGGCGATGGTTCCCAGTTGACCAATGTTCCAACGGGCGCTTCATCACTTCCAAGCGTTGTTGTTACGGCTTCTGATTATACGGCGGGAAACAAGGAAAGAATTATTTGCAACACGCTTGTTGCCTCTTGTGAGATAACACCGCCAACAACTTCCATTGGGAATTGGTTTGAGGTTTACGACGCGGGGAACGCTTCTGTGAATTCAATCCGCATTTTGACAGGTGGCGCAAAGATAATGAGTGAAACAAATAATATTCTAATCAATGACAACTATACCCGGTTGTTCCTGGTTTACCTGGGAGCTTCGACGGGTTGGAGAATTAAGGCCCCATAGAGGGCGAAGGGACGATGTTATGAACATTTTTGGATGGTTCAGAAAACACGCCAGCGCCCTAAACGGGCTAATGGCAATTTTGTTTGTTGGGGCATTTGCAATGCCTCTTGTATTGAAGGCGGCCGACACGAACGCGGAAACCTTTTTCACTTACGTTGCAAATTCCTGGGATCAAAAGGCCGGGGAAAGAATCGGAGTCAGCAATTTACAGGCACCGGACGGAAACGGGATCAACTTAAAAAACGATGGTGGCGCAACCGTTTTGAGTGTTGATGATGACGGCGGTTTCACCGCTTCTGATGGCGCAATTACAACCCTGGGGGTAACAAGCATTTCGGGAACTTCCGCAAACTTTAGCGGCAATGTTACCGGGGCAACCTTTTCAGGGGACGGTTCCGGACTCACCAACTTAAGCGCGGGATCTAATATCACGGATGGGGATTCTAACGCCACGGTGACGGATGGTTCCTATTTCCAAATAACAATGGATTCATCGGTTGCGCTCACGGTGTTACCAACCGGATCCGTTGGAATTGGAACCGCTACACCGGATAGAGCTTTGGTTGTTAATGGGGACGCTTCTTCAAGTGGAACCATTTCAGCAACAACCCTTTCCGCTTCCGCGGACATTAGCTTTTCCGGATCCATTAGCGGCGATGGTTCGGGGCTTTCTAATGTTGTAGTTCTCACGGGGAATCAAACCGTCAACGGTGTGAAAACCTTTGGATCCGCTCCAAAGTCTAGTGAAGCGGCCGACGAAGCAACCGAGCTTGTAAGGTTTGGAGAGCTTGGAGACATTCATACCCAGGACAAGAACAATGTTGATATCGACGGGGGAAGCATCGACGGTGTGACCGTTACCAATACAACCCTTGAAGCTAACAACACTTATAAGTTCAATTACACAGTTATCACCGCGGGAACCCAGGTTTCCCACGGGGGCTTGAATTTAATTGATACTTCTTCCGCGGCTTCCGCTTTTCGTGTAACTCTTCCGGATACAACCGCGGCCGGGCGGTACTATCCTTTTGAAGATGCCGGAAGAACTCTTGCAACAACCAACGCTTACATTGATCCCGGTGATGGCAACACCATAAACGGGAGCGGTAACAGTTTGCAGTTGGCCGACGATGGGATGAGGATTCATTGTTTTGGAACTGGAGCAAGTTCCTATACTTGTAATTCTCACTAAGGAATAAGGGAGTGAATGAGGATGAAAAGATTTATTACAATCGGGGCATTGTTTTTCCTTTTGTCCTCATTCACACTTTGTTTTTCGGCTGACACCAACGCCAACACTTTATACCCTTTCCATTCCAACCTTTCCGCGCAGTCTATAACGGCAACAACCGGAACTCTTACAACCGGGTCAGCGGGAAATTTTGCAATCACAACATTGCAATTGGTCGTTGGAAGCTATACCGATGAAGAACTTGCGGGACTTCGTGAAGTTTTGGAAATTAGAATTTGCGGTGAAGATTCCCAGGATCCGGTAACAGATGAATGCGATGTTATTGGATACGATCCCGATACCTGGGAAATGAGGTTCTTTGGTAGTACCTCGAATCAAACAATGCTTTGGGTATCGGGTAATTCCTATGTGAACATTACAACCGATCAATTTATTGGATTGGCGGATTTGAACATTGGGCAAGATGTTCAAGGCCATGATAGCCGGCTGGATGAGTTGGCCCAAATTAGTTTGAATGCCGGTGAGATTCTAGCTTACGACGGCGCTAACCTTACCAAGTATACAACCGACAATCGGAAGGCCCAACTTGGGCTTGCGGCAATGGCCTATCAAACAAATGATTCCGTGAATATTGATGGTGGAACAATTGACGGTGCGGCGATAGCGGGGTCAAGTTTTGCTGGAACCTTTGGCAATTCTAATGTTCAAGATATCGCAGACATTACACCAACCGCGGCTAATATCTTCTTTGCCTATCAATCGGGCGCAATATCAGAAGTCAACACCGCTACTCAAAGAACCTTGCTTGGCCTGGGTTCAATGGCACTTGAAGATGATGGCAATGTTTCAATTGATGGCGGAACCCTGGGGGCGGTAGCAATCACCGCTTCAACTTTGGATTCCAGTTCCATTGGGCAAACAACCAGTTCAATTGCCCGCTTCGCTTATCTTACCAGCGCCGGGGGAACCTTCTCTTCAACAATATCGGGAACCGATCTTTCTCTTTCTGGGGACGCCTCAATTTCCGGTGATATCTCAAGCGTTGTTGATGTTTCTTTTTCTGGAACTGTGTCAGGTCCAACGCTTTCGGGAACAACCGCTTCGGTAACTTACGCAAACATTTCAACAATCCTTGGTTCCGTTGATGTTGCGGTAAATGTTACGGCCGCTTCCTTTTATGGTGACGGTTCCAACCTTACCAACATAGCCGGCGGAACAAGTATTTCGGATGCGGATACGGATACCAAGATTCTCGCAGAGCTTACCGCCGATGATGATACCCTGCGGCTTTATACTGCGGATTCTGTCAGGATGACAATATCACCAACGGGCAAGGTTGGCATTGGAACTCCAACGCCTTCGAAAGAACTGGTTGTAAATGGTGACTTCGAAGCGGCTGGAACCATTGGCGCAACCGGGGATATCTCAGGCGCGGATATTACCAGCACCGGAACTCTTTCCGGAACAACGCTTTCGGTTACGGCACTTGTTACCGGGGATACTGGAACCTTCAATTTCTTGAACGGCAATGGTTCCGGGATTGGTGGCGTTGTCCATACGGCAACCAATGAAACAGTAAACGGAACAAAAACATTTTCAGATATTGATGTTGATGGCGGGGTAATTGATGGCACACCAATCGGGCAAACCTCAGCTAGTGATGGGAAGTTTCAGACAGTTACCGCAACAACCGGGAATTTCACAACAATCAATGGGGCAATTGGAACCGCGGCACAACTTAATATAACTTCAATTGGATCGGCTTCCCGGCTAACTGCAACCGATTTTGACGGAACGAATTTCAACGGAACAAATATCACGGGAACTCTTCAGACTGCGGCACAACCAAATATCACAAGCGTTGGATCCATGAACCGGATCACCGCAAGCAATGGAGACTTCACCGCAATCAATGGAACATTGAACACCGCGGCACAGCCTAATGTTACTTCAATTGGATCGGCTTCCAGGTTGACCGCTACGAACTTTGATG